>ERZ773181.130-NODE-130-length-92111-cov-97.086882_pt1 | contig 92111 bp, 75 predicted proteins | sample MGYA00581001_ERZ773181 | MGnify/ENA primary metagenome ERZ773181 (study PRJEB29015, sample SAMEA2737780) | human gut metagenome | biome: human gut; feature: human-associated habitat; material: faeces | place: China | collected 2012 ...
GATAAAACTCAATTTTGGTTGTTTTATCGTCAGGGATAACTATGCCCTTTTGTGAGCTTTGGGGCTGTTTTGTTATCGATAAAACAAGAAAAGTAAAGTTTCTATACAATATAATAAGATTCCCTTTGTGAAGAAAGACTACGATTCAACTAGAATATATAGAAACACACACAAAAAAAGGGTGCGTCACAGACTTATGACACACCCTCATTAAGTTATCAGGATTATGCTTTACATTTTATTTCTTCCAATTCTTTGGCGCGTTCCTCAGAGATTCCCAATGATTTTCTTTCACGCTCCAATAATCTACGAACATTATCAGGAATTACTCCATCTTCGATAACATCATCAAGAGCTTCCATGTACTCTTTTTCTTCATCGGTAAAAGATACCAAAGAAGCCTTTACCATGTCCTCAATCTCTTGCGCTCTCGTCTCTGACAATCCGAGTTTCTGACGTTTACGTTCCAAGAACTTACGAGAATGAGCATCTATTTCAGAGGCATCTTCCAAACAGAACTCTACTTCTTCCTTATATGCCAACTCGTCCTCTGACAATTCAGAATTCAGACTTTGGTCAATTGAATCGATAGCTTGACTATTAGTGACATAAGCATTGTCAAACTCCTGCAAAGGCTTGAATTTCATATCAATCTCCCATTCTATCTCTTCTGTCTTACTAAAAGTCTTATCCGTTTTAGCATCATAAGACCCACTTGCCTTAGCAAAGAGATATTCAAAAGAACCTTTTAAGGACATTAATTGATTGGATGAAACAGTTGTTGTTTCAATAGAAGAAACATGTTCAACGTAAGACAATATATTACCATTCAGTCTCTGCTTCACCAATGTCTGCCATGTAGGGTCTGAGTCATACCAAACCATTCCTTCTGGACAGAACGGCTTCATTATTGGAGAATAGCACTGAACAAGTTCCACACCATCTTTAGACGAATAGGTGTTGGTTTCTGAACCAGAAACACCGAGGCTACCTCCTACATTTAAGAATTTGCGTCCTGCTTCTCCAGAGCGTTCTACACATGAAGACTCAGAGTTGGAAACATCAAGACCTTTAATTCTCTTGAATTTAATTTCGACAGCTCCCAAGCATTGAGCTAGATAACATAACTCACGTACCTTTTCCATGAACAACTGCTCCGTTGCGTTTTCAAAAGGAATATAAACTCCTGGCTTCAATGGATGTCCAATATAAAGCGTATTAGGCTGCGGATGACCTACTGGAAAATTAATATAGTCAGGAATCAGCCCAAGAGAGAAAATCCATTGCACATTATCCTCCTTGTCATAGCAACCAGGAATCTGCTTGTCATTGCTTACTGTAAACAAGAACTTACGTTTATTATAATCATCATTCAAAAACGAGCTTTTGTCGCTGCTTATCTCTCGCGTCAACAACTCATACGAATTTTTTGCATTCTTTTTAAGGTCAAAGTCCTCAGAATCCATAGCTGCTATAAAACAATTACGAGCAGAACGCACATCATCAGCCACCTGTTCTATATCTCCTTTCTGTTTGAATATAGTGTATCTGTAAGGATCTTCATCCTCGCAAAGTTCCAGAGCCAGGTCGCATGCTTCTATCGCATCTCGCATGTAAGAGTTCATTCCCTTGTGTGAATCCAATGCTCCCTTTTTGGACAAAGCCTCAGAAAGGTACATGTAAGCTACACATTTAGAATCATTATCATAGCCATTATCAGAAACAACTTGCTTTGCACAATCTATAACTTCATCATAATTTTCCTTATTTAGCAAATTAGACATGTGATCAAAAACCGTTTCTGTCTCAACATGTCCAACAGATTTTGCCATTTCCGTTAGAACTTTAGCCAATTGTTTTGCATCCTCAATGAGTTCATTCGATTCTGTAGAGTCCTTGAAGAATAAGCCTAAACGAAATTGTACATATTCCTCTTGATAATTCCAAACAAACAGAGACATTTCACGATATTCTACATGATGAACATCATTAAATTCAATATAAGTTTTATCATTTGGGGTATCATTGTCATGTATAAAGATTATTTGCTTATCAGTTATTACAAGTCCCTGATTCTTGCTACTCCAAAAAGAAGTATCACGTATCCAAAGAATTTGCTCATCTAATCCTAATCCAAAATTATTTCTAATAGCACTCTTATCTGAATCAGAAATATTCAATATCAAACAGTCATTGTTATTATGATGGCGAAGCAATGACATCACTCCACGCTTAAAGATTGATAACATATTACCATCATTCGCAGACTCGCTTTCTGTTATACGTACATGGTTTTGTACTGCCTCTATTATTTCTTTTGAGCGCTTTAATGTAATATCCAAGCCTTTTCGAACTTTACTCAAACGATCCCATTCTTCACTCGGAATACCATTTCCATATTTTCCAAAAGACTTGGAAAACTCGTCATAATATGTTTTTTCTAAACTTGTCAACTCCATATATTATATTTTTAGTCCAACTTTATAAATTCAAAATCATTCTGATTGCAGCATGCTTTCTTATAATCGAAAGCATAGATGCGCATGTAGGCTTCTTGCACCTCCTTGGCTCCATTGTAAAAAGGGGTGGCGGTGTGCTGCATGGTTGTTACTGTCACTACCATATCGGGAGTGAGGACGGTACCGTTAGAGCGTTTAAGGCGCTTAGGCTTTACTTGAAATACCTTGCTCATAATCATTCAGTTTTTAAAGTTCATATATATAACTGTTCCTGCTTTTCTGCCGAAACAGCTAGTTGTTACTTCATTTTGCAAAGATTATGCAAACGAGCGCAATGAAAGATTGCTTTCAAATTGCCGAGTGCAGTAAATCATTTACTTTCAAGGGGCAAAGTTAGGAAAAATCTGCGAACCAAACAAGTCCATAATGGTTCATAAATGAAAAAAGATGGTGCGAACCCCTACTTTCTTCACTTCCTTGTAAGTTAGGCTCTGGTAAAACCCGTAGAAAAGAAAATGCGAAAGAGGAATCCACACCATATGACGGTGTAGACTCGCTCAAACAAATTCTCGTTCTTTCTACGTTTCAATTTACCAGATTTCAACCTACAGAACTGAATAGTTTGCTCGTGTCCACAAGATTATCTTGTTTCTCTGCATCATAGCGACTTCAAGCGAGGACTTTACCCTGCCCTGTCACTAATCCAATGGCAAATTTAGTAAAAATCTGATGAACCACCAAACTTTTAACAAAAAATCTTATGGATTCCTCTTATATTTTACTTTTCATGGACTCCTAACCCCTCTTCTTTCTGCATTCATACCTTATTATATAGAGTTATTGTCAATTCTGCTGCAAAACTACAATCCGGTTGCGACAAAAACTGACATAGGGAGAAGAAAAGATGAAGAGGGAAGATTAAATTGCAGATGAAATACAATATGCATACTGCCCAGAAAAGAATATGACCTCAATTCTGACAACTCCATCATTTTTACTTTCGAAACCGCCATTTCGGAAAAACAAGAAGCACACAAACAAATAAAAAAACTTAAATTAGCAAACAAACATGCTGACATTCAGGCATTTTTATTACCTTTGCATTCGAAACCGCCATTTCCGAAACAGCGGTTTCGAAAAATAACATCAAAAAGAAACTGTAAAATTATAGAAATATGAAGTTCTTTGGAAGACAAAACGAAATAAAAGAATTGCAAGAGATAAGAAATCTATCTTTGCAAACGGCCCGTTTTACAATCGTAACCGGACGCCGACGTAGCGGTAAGACATCCTTATTGATAAAAGCATACGAGGATGTTCAGGATATGCTGTATTTCTTTGTTGCAAGAAAATCAGAAGCAGAACTCTGCAGAGATTTTATCGAAGAGATGACGAGCAAACTTCAGCTTCCTATTCTCGGTGAAGTAACACGCTTTGCTGACATCTTTAAATATCTGCTTCAACTATCCAAGATTCGCCCTATCACTCTCATCATTGATGAGTTTCAGGATTTCAAGCGGGTTAATCCATCTATCTTTTCAGATATGCAAAAGATATGGGACCTTAACAAACAGGAAGCTCATATTAATCTTGTGGTCTGCGGTTCTGTTTATTCACTTATGAACATCATCTTTAAAAATAACAAGCAACCTCTTTATGGTAGGCAGACTGGAGAAATAAAAGTCACTCCATTTCCCCCTTCTGTCATTAAGGAAATTCTCTCTACATATAATTCTGCCTATACCAATGATGACCTACTGGCTCTCTACAGTTATACAGGTGGAGTAGCAGAATATGTAGAAATGATGATGGATGCAGGAGCCACGACCAAGGAACAGATGACAGAGCGGTTTATTGCAAAAAACTCTTATTTCATCTACGAAGGAAAAAATATACTGATAGAAGAATTTGGCAAAGACTATGCCCGCTATTTCGAGATACTGCAACTTATCGCTTCAGGCTACACAACTCGAGGTGAAATAGAAAGCATCATGAAAATAGAACTTTCGGGCTATCTCACCAAACTGGAGAACGACTATAGCTTGATCTCCCGTTATATACCGATGTTCCAAAAAACCAATCGCAACATTCGCTATCAGATAGAAGACAACTTCCTTCGCGTCTGGTTTCGCTACATCTACAAATATGGATACATGATAGAGGTTGGCGCCAATAAAAAACTAAAAATGGTCATGGATAAGAGCTACACCACATACACCGGCAAGGTTCTGGAAAGATATTTTATTGCCAAGATGATAGAGAGCGAAGAATATACCCAGATAGCCTCCTGGTGGGACAGAAAGGGAGAGAATGAAATCGATATTATCGCTGCCGATGAACTGGAGCAGAAGGTTATTTTTTATGAGGTAAAACGCCAAGCTAAGGATATAAATCTCGGCATTTTAAAAGATAAAGCCGAGCATTTCTTCCAGGCTACAGGAAAATTCAAGAAATTCGATATCGGATACCAAGGATTGTCGATGGAGGATATGTAAAAACAGAAATGCGTCCGCTAAATACAGACGCATTTCTGTATGTAAAACTTACCGCACAACAGGTGGATGACGAGCGCACAACAGCTGATATGCAAGCGCACAACAGCTGTTGTGCGGTTCACGATAGTATATTACCCAACGACAGATACTATATCTGCCAACAACTTATCCTATATATCCCAACAACTTATTCCGGTTCTTTCAATACCCATGTCCATGGGTACTGATGACTTCTCCTATAGTTTGCGTGGCATTAGGTGGCAATAGGTGGCAATAGTGGCATTAAATCAGAGAGAAAAAATCGCCACACACTTTCTGTTAATCTTTACTATATTCCAGCGAGAAAACTTGCAGGATAAAGGGAATATGAGTAACTTTGCACACGATTTTCTGAAACTATTGTCTTACAAAGACATAAAATTAAGGGAGAAACTTTCTTTTAGGATAATATAGAGATTACAAAACAAATGAAAAAAGAACTTTTTGCACTCGCTTTGGGTACATTCACCCTGGGCATGACAGAGTTTATCATCGAGGGCATCATTACCGATGTTGCCCACAACATGAACGTATCCATTCCAGAGGCAGGCCACCTCATCTCCATCTATGCACTGGGCGTATGCGCCGGAGCCTTCTCGCTGATACTCATGCACAAGTATCGTCCCAAGAAAATATTGATATTCCTGGCTTCCATCATCACCATCGGAGCCATCATCGCATCCGTAGCCCCTACTTATTGGCTGTTGCTCTGCGCCCGATTCATTCAGGGTTTGCCTCATGGTGCCTACTTCGGAACGGCTACCATCGTGGCAGTGAAGATGGCAAAGGAGGGAAAGGGAACCAAGGCGGTGGCTATGATGTGCGCAGGAATGCCGGTAGCCAATCTGGTGGGCGTACCTATCGGCACCTTCCTGAGTCATGCGTTCAGTTGGCGAGTACCTTTTGTCAGTTGCATATTGCTCGGTATCATGACGATGTATATGATTCACAGATGGGTTCCTGATGTGGCTGCGTTGCCGAATAAGGGAATGAAGGCACAGTTCCACTTCCTCCGCAGCAAGGCTCCGTGGCTCATCATCTCCGCCACCTTCCTGGGCAATGGCGGCATTCTCTGCTGGTTCAGCTACATCTCTCCCCTGCTTCAGATGGAAGGCGGATTCAGCGCTGCCAGCATCTCTCTGCTGATGATTCTTGCAGGCGGTGGAATGGTGGTAGGCAATCAGGTGAGTGCCTTGCTTGCCGACCGCTTCAAGCCCGGCCGCTTTACCTGTTATCTCCAGTTTCTGGCGGCTGCTGCACTTCTGCTCACCTTCTTCCTCGCCCCTATCGGCTGGGTATCTGTGGTGCTGATGTTCATCTGCTGCGCCTGTCTTTTCGGCATCGGTTCGCCTGAGCAATTCCTCATCGTGAAGCATGCCAAGGGTGGCGAAATGCTGGGCGGCTGCTGCATTCAGGGCGCCTTCAATCTGGGTAACGCCATGGGAGCTTTCCTGGGTGGTATTCCTGTTGCGATAGGATTAGGATACAACTTCCCTGCCCTTATCGGTGTGCCGATGGCATTGGCAGGAGCCATCTGTCTGCTGATTTTCCATAAGAAATATGAATAAAAATGCGATAATCCGAAATAAATGATTATCTTTGCAGAAGATTTCAAATAAACAAAGAAACATGATGAAAATTAACAAGACTTTCCTTACCCTGGGCTTGGCCGCAACACTCTTGCAGATGCCAGCCTCATCGTTCGCACAGACTGCGGGCGGTAACCGTCAGAATCCTCTTTTAACAAAGAGCAGTCTTCCATTCGGTGCTCCTGACTTCAGCAAGATTCAGGAGAGCGACTACCTGCCAGCCATCGAAGCGGCTATCAGGGAGCAGCGTGCCAACATCCAGAAGATTGTAAACAACAAGAAGAAGCCTAACTTCCAGAACACCATCCTCGCCTATGAGGAGAGCGGTGCGCTGCTCGAAAAGGTGACTAACATCTTCTTCGGTCTCACCAGTGCCCACAAAACTCCGGGAATCGCCGAAACCGAAAAGAAGGCTACCCCATTGCTGACCGAGCTCGACAATGAGATTTCGTTCAACAAGAAACTCTTCGAGCGCATCAAGTATGTTTACGATAATGAATATAAGAAACTCAAGGGCGAAGACAAGCGCCTTACTGAGGTTATCTATAAGAGTTTTGTACGTTCAGGTGCCCTCCTTTCTGCCGAGAAGATGGAGCGCATGAAGCAGATCAACTCCCGCATCTCTGAGTTGCAGCAGGAATGGGGCAACCTTCTTCCTGCCGCTACCAACAACGCCGTGGTTTGGGTGAACAGCAAGGAAGAACTCGCCGGATTGAGCGATGCAGACATTGCACAATGCAAGAAAGATGCTGAGAGCCGCGGAGGCAAGGCGCCTTACTGCATCGTCATCATCAACACAACCCAGCAGCCTATCCTCACCAATCTCCAGAACCGCGAACTGCGCAAGAAGGTGTATATGGCAAGCATCCACCGTGCCGACGGAACCAATCCTGATTTCAACACCTTCCCTATCGTAACCGAGATTGCCAAGTTGCGTGCCGAGAAGGGCAAGCTGATGGGATATGACAACTATGCCGACTATTCGCTCGAAAAGACGATGGCTAAGAACAGCAAGAATGTGGATGATTTCCTGAAGCAGCTCATCAAGGAATATGCTCCTAAGGCTGATGCTGAAACCAAGGCGATAGAAGCGTATGCACAGAAGACTGAAGGCAAGGACTTCAAGCTGCAGCCATACGACCGATTCTATTATTCTGCGAAGATGAAGAAGGAGATGCTCAACATTACCGATGATGAGATCAAGCCATACTTCAACATCGACAGCGTACAGGTGAATGGTGTGTTCTATGCCGCCCATCGTGTATACGGACTGAACTTCAAGCAGCGCAAGGATATTCCTACCTATCACCCAGACATGAAGGTATTCGAGGTAAGCGATAAGAACGGCAAGCCAATCGCCCTCTTCTACAGCGATTACTTCCGCCGTCCTACCAAGCGTGGCGGTGCATGGATGAGCGCCTTTGCCAAGCAGAGCAAGCAGCGCGTCCAGTTGCCTATCATATATAATGTATGCAACAACGCCAAGGCACCGGAGGGTCAGCCATCTCTCATCACATGGGATGAGGTTACTACCCTGTTCCATGAGTTCGGTCATGCACTTCACGGAATCCTTTCCGACTGCAAGTACAATACCCTTTCAGGAACAGCCGTTGCCCGCGATTTCGTAGAGATGCCATCCCAGTTTAACGAATCGTTTGCTTCTATTCCGGAAATATTCGACCATTACGCCCGTCATACCGAGACCGGTGCTGCGATGCCAGCCGATTTGAAAGAACGCATGCTGAAGAGCATCAGCTTCCAGACTGCCTATTCATTGGGCGAGAATCTGGCTGCAACCTGTCTTGACCTTGCCTGGCACAAGATTAGCGAAGAAGAGGTGCCTTCACCTTATATGGCAGGTGCCTTCGAGAAGGAAGAGCTCCACAACATCGGTTTGCTCAACACCCAGATTCCTCCTCGCTACAGCACATCATACTTCAACCACGTATGGGGCGGCGGTTATGCTGCAGGCTATTACAGCTATCTCTGGACAGAGGTGCAGGCTGTGAACATCGCCGACTACTTTGCAAAGCATGGTGCCTTAGATCCAGCCGTTGGTCAGGCATTCCGCGATAAGATTCTGAGCCGTGGCAACACCAAGGACCAGATGGAAATGTTTACCGACTTTACTGGTATGGAGAAGCCAGATGCTTCCGGATTTCTGAAAGCAAGAGGTTTGTAATGCATGAAATTACAATATGAAACAGGTAGAGGGTGTGTCATAAGTTAATGACACACCCTCTTTCTTTATCCTTTAATAGCCTGAGGTGTCCAGCTCTTCAGGAATCTGAGCACCTTTTCTTCGTTATATCCCTTACCCTCTTCCAGGAAACTGGAATCCTGGATATGGAGAACCTTTCCGGTTTCATCGAGCACCACAAAGACCGGGAATCCGAAACGCTGAGGATTGTTCAGTCGTTTCATCAGCTGCTCAGCCTTCTTCACAGCCGCATCACCGGCAGATTTTCTGCGATTGTAGTTTACATGAATATATTCAAAATGATCATTCACCATCTTGTTGACCGCAGCATTCTTCTCTACAAAATCGGCAAACTTCAAGCACCATGGGCACCAGTTACCACCTACCTGACAGATAACAAACTTGCCATTCTTCTTGGCTTTAGCCAAAGCCTCATCAATCTGAGCCATCGGATCGATGCTTTCATTATACACCTTCTTGAGAGCAGTCTGCACCTGAGCAGGTTTCAAAGCTCCAGCCTGGTCGAGCGAATCCAGTTTCTTCATCATCTCCTCCGCCTTCACGGTAGAGAATGCAACCTTACCTTCCGGATTGATCAGATAAGAGGTTGGAATCCATGAGATGTGATAATCCTTGGAAATCTTTGTTTCCTTCCATTTCTTAAACTCACAGTATTGCAACCAGCTATACTGATTATCGCCCAGATATTTCTTCATCTTCGCCTCATCGGTATCAAAAGAAACACCCACTACCTGGATCTTGGTATTGTATTTGTCATAGATAGCCTTCACCATCGGCATGTCTCTTCTGCAGTCAGGACACCAGGAAGCCCAGAAATCGAGCACGGTCCAGACACCCGGAACCGTCTTTCCGTCTTTATCCTTCTGAGTCTTCTTATCTGAAAGCTGGAAGATTTTCTTACCCGTCTTACTGTCAGTAATCGTGAAGTCGGGAGCCTCGGTGCCTGCTGGCAGCAAGTCAAGCGATGTCTGTGCTCTACCGACGACAGCCGTCATCAGGAGCAAAAAAAATAATAGTTTCTTCATACAATTTTTCTGTTTATGTCTGTTACTTCAAATATATATATTAATATTAACCATCGAAACTAGAACTGATAATAAATGAACGGCTGTACACTCTCCTGGGAAACCTCCACCACCATCTGCAGACAGATGATGAAGAGCAGCAGTTTAGCCACCCAAGGCAGAAGGATGAACCGCGCCTGAAGACGGTGATACTGGCGCTCGGTAAAGAGATAGCTCAGCATGACACCGATGATGCAAAGCGTCCAGGCAGGACGGGCATGAAAGAAAGGCACCAGATAATCGATACTGAAATCATTTGCCACCTTATCATACATCTTTCTCAACACGCCCAAATCCTTGGCACGGAAGAAAGACCACGCAAAGCATATATATAAATAGGTGATGAGCCAGCTGAGGGAATTGCCTGCCAGCGTACGGGGAATGCTTATGCCCAACTGACGGCTGAAGAACTTATGCACCACAAGTCCGAAACCATGAAGAGCACCCCAGATGACGAACATCCAGGAAGAGCCATGCCATAAGCCTGCCACCAGCATGGTGAGGAAGTTGTTGAAATACATGCGCACCTTTCCCTTCCGGTTTCCACCCAGCGGAATATACACATAATCGCGGAACCAGAAGGAAAGCGAGATGTGCCAGCGACGCCAGAACTCAGTAACCGAGAGTGAGCGGTAAGGGAAATAGAAGTTGTCGGGCAGATAGAAACCCAGGATGGCTGCCACACCGATACTCATATCGCTGTATCCCGAGAAATCGAGGAAGATCTGGACAGGGTAGCCGAAGAGTGCTGCCAGATTCTCGAAACCCGAGAAGGTTTGCGGCGCATCAAACACCCAGTTGTTGAACTGTGCGATATAATCGCTCAGCATATTCTTCTTGACCAGTCCCAGCATGATGAGAAAGAGTCCCGTCCACAGCATTCTACTGGAAGCCTGTTCGTTTCGTTTCAGTCTGGGTATCAGATTGGCGGCACGGGTGATAGGCCCCGCCATCAGCAGCGGAAAGAAGGTGAGATAGAAGCAATATTCCAGGAGCGTTACCTCCATGTCGAACTTACGCTTATAGGTATCTACCGCATAGCTGATAGCCTGGAAGGTATAGAACGAGATACCTACAGGCAGAGCGATAGACTGCAGGGAGAAGTTAGTGCTGAACATCTCGTTGACTACATCGCCAATGATGAAATTGGTATATTTGAAATAGCACAGCAGAGCCAGATCTACAAGCACCACGAAGGTGAGCAGCGCCTTGCGTGCCTTTCCCTCATGCAGTCTCATTTCCTGGGTTACGGCATAATTGATGCAAGCCGTAAGCGGCAGCATCCACATCACCATTCCGTTCACCTTATAGGCAAAGAAAAGGCTGAAGCAGATGACATACATCATCATGGCTGTGCGCGAATAGCTCTTGAGCAGGGTATAAATGGCAAGGAAGAAGATGAAGAGCAGCGCAAACGGAATGCTGCCCATCATCAGCGGAGAATCTGCCTGATAAACAAACAGCCGCTCTATCCAATGCCACAAGGCACATATTTCGAATGTTGAATAATTCATTTGTCTTTTCTGAAGATATTATTTATTGAACTCTTTCTTATACGGAGTCTTTATGGTTTACATGCTTTACCGCTGGAACCGTCTTGTCAGCAGCAGCCGGAGACGTTTTTCCTGCAGTTGCAGGTTCCTTGGTTGCAGCAGGACTTTCTGTGGTTTCAGGCACAGTTCCCTCAACAGGCCTAGAAAGAGAATCCTTCTTCATAGCCGTGCTGTCAGTCCTGTGTTTGGTTCCAGGAGGCAAGATGGTAATCTGTCTGTATCTGCGGTCACGCTTATCCGGCATTTCCAAACGGAACGGATGCACACAATGACCGCTATTCATCCACTCTACAATCTTATCCATCCACATGGCAGATGAAGCCATAGTCGGATGCCGGCCGTCTTTCTGGCGTTCGAAGGTAAGTTTGTAACTAGGATAATAGCCTCGTGGTCCCATCACCTCACGGAGGAGTTTGTTATATCCATTATCCTCACACCAGTTTGGCGGACCGATCCATATCGTCGGAATATTACCAATCTTGCTCAGGATGGCACGGATGCGTTTTTCACATCCCTTCATATCAGCCGTATACAGTTCGTTGCTGCCCAGACATACAAAGACATGGGTAGGTTTGATACGTTGGATATAATGCTGCAGGGTATCGGTAGCAGCCCAGTTTCTGGTGCCCGAACTCACCCAGGTAATACAGGTGAGTTTATGACCGTTCTTGTTGGCATAATCAGCCAGTCGCAGACCGAGATATTCCGACATCGAGTCGCCGAAAATCAGTACTCGCTGCGCCGCCGTATCCACGGGTTCCTTTATCATGCTGTCAGCCTTTTCCTCTTCAGCAAGCTCTGCCTCGCTTTTACCGGTGAGCGCATCCATTCCAATCTGTTTCAGCGGAATGTTTTCAGCCACTTGCTCTGGAATGAAGGCATAAGCCAACAGTCCTCCAATGGCTATTGCCAGCAGGGCTATCATTTTCCAGGTTTCTTTCATTTTATATCTTTAATGAGTTTTGGTTATTCTTTTTCTTATACATTCGCCCGACATTACAGCTGAAAGGGAGTGAGCACATTGAGCAACTTTCCGAAATCGACCTTCGAGATGCGCCTTCCTCTCAAGCTGCGCACCTGCGGATAGTCTTCGAAATAGTTCTCCATCGTAGTATACCACTGATGAGAAACCACTTCCCTGACCGTCTTCAGTTGATTTTCGATGCGATGGGCAAAACTCGGATTCACTCTCGAGAGATAATGTCTTCCATCATTCATCTCGATGGCAAGCATCAGATAAATTTGCGGTCCCTTCTTCTCTTTCCTGCTTTTTACAGTTTCACTTACTTTCCAGCCCTTGGTGGATGTCGATACTCTGATATCCCAGCCATACTGGCTGTTGAGCTTATCCATCAGCCCCTTGAATACGACACCGTGGGCCGAGGTATCTTTCAGTCCCGTATAACCAATGATGTAATGTATCATCTCGTGGAGCAAGACACTCTTTGCCTGCTTGTCGGTCATATCATAATAAGTAGACATGGAGAGCTTGAAATCGTAGAGCTTGGTGCGTCCCCATCTGGAGGCCCGCTTATAGGCAAGTTGCCCCAACCGAGTCTTGGCATGAGTAAGTCCGAGTTCAGGAACAGGCAGTTTTCCCCCGAAATATTCCTGGTCGAAACGCCTGAACCACTCCTCCATCCATTCTATTGTAACAATCATGTATGTATATTTATTCAATAATTATTCAGTTCTGTATATCAGATACAACAAAACGTTTGCAAAGATACAACTTTTTCTTTGTTTCTTTCAATATTTATCGAAAAATGAGTAACTTTGCACGCAAATTTACAACAAAAATGAACAAGACAGCACAGCATATCATAGATATTAAGAATGTGTCGAAAAGATTTGGCGAGAAAACAGCCCTCAACAACATCAATCTCTATGTGAGAAAGGGCGAATTTATGACCATTCTGGGTCCTTCGGGATGCGGAAAAACGACATTATTGAGACTTTTGGCAGGGTTTGAAACCGCCAGCGAAGGCATCATCACCATCGCCGGCAACGATATTACTAACCTTCCTCCTTACAAGCGAAATGTGAACACGGTATTCCAGAAATACGCTCTGTTCCCTCATCTCAACGTTTACGACAATATTGCCTTCGGTTTGAAGCTCAAGCACACACCGAAGGAAGAGATTTTGCCGAAGGTAAAACGTGCCCTGAAGATGGTAAACATGAGTGATTACGAATATCGTGATGTCAACTCGCTTTCGGGCGGTCAGCAGCAGCGTATCGCCATCGCCCGTGCCATTGTCAACGAACCTGAAGTTCTTCTCCTAGATGAACCGCTTGCAGCACTCGACCTCAAGATGCGTAAAGACATGCAGCTGGAATTGAAGCAGATGCACGAACGCCTGGGCATTACCTTCGTATACGTAACTCACGACCAGGAAGAAGCCCTCACCCTGAGCAATACCATCGTGGTGATGAGCGAGGGAGAGATACAGCAGATAGGTACACCTACCGATATCTACAACGAACCAGCCAATGCTTTCGTAGCCGACTTTATCGGCGAGAGCAATATTCTCTGCGGAACGATGGTCCACGACTGTCTGGTGAATGTGGCAGGTACTGAACTGCCTTGTGTAGACAAGGGCTTCGGCTGCAACCAGGAAGTGGATGTCGTGATACGTCCTGAGGATATAGAAGTTTCCACCGATACCACCCACGCCCAGTTTGTGGGCAAGATAACCTCTTCTATCTTCAAGGGAGTACACTACGAGATGCTGGCAGAAACCGAGAAGGGCAATGAATTTCTCATCCAGAACTACAAGCATTTCGAAGTAGGCCAGACGATAGGAATGAGCGTGATACCCGACAATATTCACATCATGAAGAAGGAGCGCATCACCAATACCTTCGATGCAAAGGTAAACGGCGACGGAACGATAGAATTCCTGGGCTGCGAATACCAGATGGAGATTCCGGAAGAAATAAAGGACAAGATTCAGACCGATGAAAACGGAAACGAAACCATCCGGGTGAACGTACCTTTCAACAAGATAGAACTCTTCGACAACGAGAGCGAAGGAACCTTTACAGGCGACATCAGCTTCATTCTCTACAAGGGCGACCACTATCATCTCACCATAGATACCGACTGGGGCGAGAAGCTCTATGTAGATACACAGGATGTATGGGATTTAGGTGATCATGTGGCCATCACCATTCCTCAGGAGAATATTTCGTTTGAATAAAAATTATTAATTCCTAATTATCAATTATAAATTGAACATTATCAAGTTTATCTCTTCGCGACAAAGCTGGTCGATACCTTACGCCATCTTTGCAGCGATATTTGTGGTACTGCCATTGCTTCTCATCGTAGTGTTCGCATTTACCGATGAGAACGGAGCCCTGACGCTCTACAACTTCCAGAAGTTCCTGGCACACCCCGAAGCCATCAACACCTTTGTGTATTCGATAGGCATCGCCATTCTCAACACCCTGCTCTGCATTCTGCTGGGCTATCCGGCCGCCTATATTCTGACACAAACCAGGATGAAGTATGCCAACACCATCGTCATGCTCTTCATTCTGCCGATGTGGGTAAACATCCTGGTGCGCACACTTGCCACCGTGGCCCTCTTCGATTTTGCCGACCTTCCGCTGGGTGAGGGCGCCCTCCTGTTCGGTATGGTCTACAACTTCATCCCATTCATGATTTACCCTATATACAACACCCTGCAGAAGATGGACCGCAGCTATATCGAAGCAGCCGAAGACCTGGGAGCATCACCTTGGCAGCAGTTCTTCAAGGTCATCCTGCCCCTCTCCATGCCGGGCGTAGCAAGTGGCATCCTGATGGTATTCATGCCAACCATCTCTACCTTCGCTATCTCCGAACTGCTGACGATGAACAACATCAAGCTCTTCGGTACCACCATCCAGGAGAACATCAACAATTCGATGTGGAACTACGGTGCAGCCCTCTCGCTCATCATGCTTTTCCTCATCGGCGCCTCCACCCTCATCGCAGGTGATGGCAGTAAACAGGAAGGAGGTATCAGATGATGCAGTCATTATTCAGTAAGGATATGATGAAGAAAGTATTCTGCCAAGGCTATCTCTGGTTGCTCCTGCTGCTACTCTACTCCCCTATCTTCATCATCATCATCTTCTCGTTTACCGAAGCGAAGGTGATGGGCAACTGGACGGGTTTCTCGCTACAGCTCTACAAGAATCTCTTTGCCGAAGGTACACACCATTCGCTCACAGCGGCACTGGTCAATACCGTAACCATCGCCCTGATTACCGCAACCGTATCCACGCTCTTCGGAACCCTGACAGCCATCAGCATCTACAACCTGCGCAACCGCTATGCACGTAATGCCATACAGTTTGTCAACAACATTCCGATACTCAACGGCGACATCATCATCGGTATCTCGCTCTTCCTGCTCTTCATCACGCTGGGCATTCCGCAGGGGTATACTACCGTGGTACTCTCGCATATTACCTTCTGTCTGCCATACGTTATTCTGAGTGTGATGCCAAGACTGAAGCAGATGAATCCGAACCTCTATGAGGCGGCACTCGATCTAGGCGCCTCTCCGATGCAGGCACTTCGCAAGGTCATCATCCCAGAGATATTGCCGGGTATGATTTCCGGTTTCATGCTTGCCATCACGATGAGTATCGATGACTTCGCCGTCACCATCTTCACGATAGGTAACGAAGGTCTGGAAACCCTCTCCACATTCATCTATGCCGATGCAAGAAAGGGAGGACTAACTCCAGAACTTCGTCCGCTGAGTACCATCATCTTCGTACTGGTACTGGTGATGCTGATTATCATCAACAAACGAAAAAGTAAGTGAAGAACGAAGAGTGAAGAGTGAAGAATTCAATAGTATTAAAAATTATGAACACTTATAATATCAAAAAAGAAAGAGGAGAAAAGAGAAGTGAGTATGAGAGAAGAAGCATCAGCAAGATAAGCCGTTGGATTCTTCACTCTTCACTTTTCTCTCTTCTCTTTCTTTTCTGTTCTTGTTACAACAAAGAGAACCGCGAGGAGATTCTGAAGGTTTACAACTGGGCTGATTATATAGATGAAGACGTTCTTGCCAACTTCCCGAAATGGTATGAACAGCAGACCGGCAAGAAGATCCGAGTTATCTACCAGACCTTCGACATCAATGAGGTGATGCTTACCAAGATAGAGCGAGGTCATGAAGACTACGACGTGGTATGCCCGTCAGAATATATCATCGAGCGCATGCTCCGCAAAGACCTTCTCCTACCTATCGACACCGCCTTCGGCAAGACGCCCAACTATATCAGCAACGTATCACCATACATTGTTGAGCAGATAGATGCCACCTCCAACAATGGCCGCATCGCCCACCATTATGCCGTGCCTTACATGTGGGGAACCTGTGGCATTCTATATAATAAGGTACACGTACCTATAAGTGATACACAGACCTGGGGAACATTATGGAACAGAAAATATCAGGGCAAACTCCTGATGAAGGATTCCTACCGCGACTCCTATGGCACCGCCCTCATCTGGGCACACCGTAAAGACCTGGAAACAGGCAAGGTGACCGTACCACAGCTGATGAACGACTATTCACCAGCTGCTGTAGCCACAGTAGAGAAAGAGCTGAAAGCTCTGAAGCCAAACATTGAAGGATGGGAAGCCGACTTCGGCAAGGAGACCATGACCAAAGGCAAAGCCTATCTCAACATGACCTGGAGCGGTGATGCCGTCTGGGCTATTGAAGAAGCCGGGAAAGTGGGTGTAGAACTGGGATATGAGGTACCGAAAGAAGGAAGCAATGTATGGTTCGACGGTTGGGTAATCCCTAAATATTCCCGCAATCCGAAGGCTGCCGCCTATTTCATCAACTATCTCTGTCAGGAAGACGTGGCACTCGCTAATATGGAGACTACAGGATATGTGAGTAGCGTGGCAGGCAAGAAGGTATTAGAAGCTATGAGCGATGCTGAGGCGTATCCCAAACCTGTAAATCTGGCCTACTTCTTTGGCGAGGAAGGCAGGAGTGTCCATCTCAACCCTATCATGTATCCAGACAGCAGCATAGTAGCCCGATGCGCCATGATTCATGATGCCGGCGACCATACTCCCGAAGTATTGGATATGTGGTCGAAGGTGAAGGGAGACAATCTGGGCGGCGGCATCGTTATCTTCCTGCTGGCCGTAGTCCTTGCCCTCACGGTATTCGTTGCCATCAAGAAATATGAGCATTACAAGCACAGAAGGCTGTCAAGAAAACACCGCAGAAAACACGTTATTAAAGTGAAGAACGAATAGTGAAGAGTGAAGAATTCTCTTGTTTTTTATGGATTGAAGTTGGGAAAACAAGGGGAAAATGAACATTTTTTGAAGGAAAAGAGAAAAAAGTGCCGAAAAAATTTGGTAATATCAAATAAAAGCATTACCTTTGCACTCGCTTTTGAGATATAAAGTTTTTGGGTAGTTACCAGAGTGGCCAAATGGGGCAGACTGTAAATCTGCTGGCTATGCCTTCGGTGGTTCGAATCCATCACTACCCACTTTTCCCAAAAAACAACTCAAAAATTTAAGAGTCCGACTTTCGAGAGAGAGCCGGACTTTTTCTTTTCATATAAATCCTGAACAAAAGAAGAAGAGTAATATTACTCTCCTTCTACCTGCGTCTTTGGCCAGTTCACGAGATAGAGCATCTCTGTGGCTCGTGTAAATGCAGTATAGAGCCAGTGGATATAATCGGGAGTAAGCATTTCATCCGTCATATAGCCCTGGTCTACATAGACATGCGACCACTGTCCACCCTGCGCTTTATGACAGGTAACAGCATAGGCAAACTTCACTTGCAGAGCATTGAAATATGGGTCTTGCCGGATTGCCTTCATACGGTCTGCCTTCAGTGGTATATCCTGATAATCTTCCTCTATCTTACGGAAAAGCTGCTCTTGCTGATCATGGGTCAAAGCAGAAGCCTCACTCGTCAAGGTATCCAGCAATACCGTAGCCTCCAGTTCATAATTGTCATAATCGGGGAATTTCAACAGAAGGGTGGCAAAATGAAAGCCGTAGAGGTCGATGCGACGGCTCACCTTCATCACCTTCGCCCTATCTCCATTAGCCAGGAAAGCAGGAATCTCATGACTTGAAACTTCGTTACTTTGAACTGTATGATTAGCTAAAGTATTAAATTTTCCACTCTTCACTTTTCGTTCTTCACTTAATTGCCTTTCCTTTATTTTCTTTCTTTCTTCCTCCATCCAATAATAATTGTTCTTCACAATCATCAGCATGTCGCCACTCTCCAGTTCCTCTTCCCTATCAAGCACCATGTTGCGGATGCCCTGGTTAAAGATGTTGGCGCGCTTGTTGCTACGAGTCACCACAATGGTATCGTCCAGTCCTACATGATGATAGCTGTCGCCAAGAGCCTCGATGAGTTCTGCACCCGGCATCTCCCTGATATCCGAGAAACCGGAGAAACGGATTTTAGGCAGTTGGGTAATGTCATCGTGGGTAATCATCTGGCGGATACGGGTAGCATTAAAGAGAATACCCGACTGCTGACTCTGACGGACTACTTCGTTCAAATCGCACTCATATACCGACAGTCCATACCCCTGGAGCATCGCAGCAGAAAGGGCTGGTGATTCTTCCTCACCAACAGGAGGCAACTGTGCCTTATCGCCAATCAGCAAGAGGCGGTCGTTACGTCCCTGATACACAAAATGAATCAGATCATCTAGCAGACAACCGCTGCCAAAGGTGGTTCCGCCCAATCCCAGATTGGCAATCATCGAAGCCTCATCCACCATAAAAAGCGTATCAGTATAGAGATTATCATTGAGATTGAACTGCCCATCCACTCCGGCAAACGCCTTTTCGCGATAGATGCGGCGATGAATGGTATAGGCAGGCATCCCGCTGTTCAGAGAGAAGACCTTAGCCGCCCTACCCGTAGGAGCAAGGAGCATTACCTTCTGGCGAACAGCACGGAACGTACGGACGATAGCACCCGAGAGCGATGTCTTACCGGTACCCGCACTACCCCGGAGAATCATCACAGCATGAGGATTACTATCCGTCATAAACTGCACGAAAACATCGAGCGCCTGAGCCTGTTCTGGGGTTGGCGGAAAGCCAAATTGCTGTAATATCTGATATTTTAACTCTTCAATGTTCATATTTCGAAAACTTTTAGTATCTTTGCAGAAAAATTACTGCACCTATTTGCTGTGCAAAAGTAATAATACTTTTTGAAATGAGAAAAAGAATAAAGAATAATTATATTTTGGGAGCATGCGTCATCATCATGATGCTACTCTGTATTCTGAGTGTGAGCCAGCCCATCCGCTTCCAGAAGGCCATGGCTAGCAGAGAAGCAGAGGTGAAGGAGAAACTGATGCAGATACGTCAGGCTGAAGAGAAATACAAGGCGAAACACGGCGTATATACAGGAGATTTTCCGACACTGGTAAAAGGCAAGTACTTACAGGAAGATGCTCAATACATTCCCTATGCCGACGGTAAGAAGTTTACACTTGCTGCCACGGTTATCGTAGGAAAAAGCGGTAAGCAGATTCCGGTGATGGAATGTGGGGCCGGTTATGAAACCTTCCTCGACGGACTTGATGAAGGTTCCATCCAGCAGAAGATAGAGGAGGCCAACTATGCCGGCAACTATCCCGGACTCAAGATAGGCGATTTAACGACAGATAATAACAACGCAGGTAATTGGTAACAGATATGCAAATAAAAGGTAACAACATTCAGCAAGCACGACTCACCATCCGCGTGAGCAGAAACACCCTCAGTTTTTCGGTAGTTGACCGTGAAGCTGAGCATCAGCTCATCTATGAACCTTATACTGTAAAGAGTGGTGTTTCGATGGCAGCCAACTTGCGTCAGGCTTTCAAGGAGAGTACTCTCCTGCAGCGGGGATACCAGAAGGTACGCGTATATCTCGATTCGCCTATCCTGCTGGTTCCTATCGAAGAATTTCATGAAGAGGATATCGATGTGCTCTATCAGCATGCCTTCAACAGCCATAACAGCGATGCCATTCTCTACAGAGTGCAGCCGGAACTGAATGCGGTAGCGGTATTCCCTATCAACAAGGATTTGAAAATGGTGGTAGAAGACAACTTCAAGGATGTCCGCTTCACACCTATCATGCAACCGATGTGGCACTATCTGCATCATCGCAGTTTCACCGGCATTCACCGCAAGCTCTATGTTTATTTCCACGACAAGAAGCTGGACGTTTTCGGTTTCGAGAAGAACCGTTTCAAATTCTTCAACTCGTTCAATGCCGAGCATGCCAAGGATGCCCTCTATTTCATTCTCTATGTATGGAAGCAGTTAGGATTCAACCAGATGCAGGATGAGTTGCATGTATCAGGCAATGTTCCGGACAAGGACTGGTTCCTCTACAACACGAAACTCTACATCAAGAAGACCTTCATTCTGAATCCTGCCGCCGAATTCAACCGTGCGCCCATCACAGAGATTAAAGGTCTGCCATTCGATTTAATGGCACTGTACTTAAGTAAGTAAGACAAGAGTTGATAGTTAAAAGTTGATAGTTAAGAATTCAACAGAATAGCTTATCATAAAGTTCAATGTTCAACATTCAAAGTTCAAAGTAAATATGAGAATCATAACAGGACAATATAAGGGACGCCATTTCGACATTCCACGTTCGTTTAAGGCGCGTCCGACAACAGATTTTGCAAAGGAGAACATCTTTAATGTTCTGCAGGGATATATTGATTTTGAAGATACCTCTGCCCTCGACCTCTTTGCCGGTACGGGCAGCATTTCGCTCGAACTGGTATCACGAGGCTGCAGCCGGGTAATCAGCGTAGAGGCCGACCGCGATCATGCCAACTTCATACGCCAATGTTTTCAGAAGTTGGGCGAAGACAAAGATATTCTGATTCGTGGTGATGTATTCCGTTTTCTGAAGACCTGCAAGCAGAAGTTTGACTTTATCTTTGCCGATCCTCCATACGCTCTGAAGGAGTTGCCGCAGATTCCAGACCTCGTTCTGAATGGCGACTATCTCAACGAAGGAGGCATCTTCGTCTTTGAGCATGGCAAAGATTATGATTTCTCAGAGCATCCACGATTCCTGGAACACAGAAGTTACGGAAGCGTAAACTTCTCGATATTCAGATAGAAAAAAATCCCCGTTTGCACCAGACAAGATGCAAACGGGGATTTATTCGTTACAGCAGCGGCGAGAGTAATCTTACCGTACTCTCGAAAAGGCGCTGCAGGAACGGACGTTTTACGAAATAAGATACATCATCTACCAGGATGCTCTTCGCCTCATCCCGCAGATAGACAGCCTTCACGCGCTGCGCCATCCCCTCATCAAAGAAGAACGCATTCGCTTCGAAATTATTCTCAAAACTTCGGAAATCGATATTCGTACTGCCTATCGTACAGAGATTATCATCACTCACCAGCAATTTACTATGATTAAAGCCTGCCGTATAGAGATAAACCTTTACGCCAGCCTCTATCGCCTCCATCACATACGAACGTGATGCCCACTCTACCAGTTTGGCATCAGCATGACGAGGCAACATCAGACGGATATCCACACCCGCCAGAGCTGCTGTTCTCATGGCAAACAATACTGGTTCAGTTGGCAGGAAATAAGGCGTTTCCATATACACATACTTCCGGGCCTGAAGCAGGATGCGGACATAGCCCTGCATGATATCAGGCCAAGGACTGATAGGACTGCCCGTAACTATCTGTACGAGACAATTGTTGCGGATATACGCACTGACCGGCGGATAATACTGGCGATTGGTAACCAACGTACGGTCTACGAAATACCAGTCTACCAGAAAGGCTCGCTGAATGGCGTAAACGCCACCGCCCTCAATACGGAGATGTGTATCGCGCCAAGCCTGTTTCTTATCACCCTTCACATACCGCAGAGCTATATTCATGCCGCCGATAAAGCCCACTTTACCATCTATGACACAGAGTTTGCGGTGGTTACGATAGTTTACCTTACTCGTAAAAGCCGGAAAGCGGACTGGCATGAACGAATGTACATCAATACCTGCATCACGCATACGTTCAAAGAATTCATCCTTCACCTTCCAGCAGCCTACATCATCATAAATCAGTCGCACCTCCACTCCCTGCTCCGCCTTATCAATCAAGGCATCAGCTATCAGATACCCCAAGGCATCGGCTTCGAAGATATAGGTATCGAGATGAATATGATGCTTTGCCTGTCCTATATTATATAATAAGGTAAGGAAGAAATCGTAGCCATCAGTATAAATATCCACCTGATTATCTTTAAAAGGCAGCGCCCAACTCTGGTTGGCAAAGAGATTCATCAGCGGTTTATTGCTGTCTGGCAGGTGAAGATTCTCCTGCTCTACGAACTCGAGCATGGAGCGCTTGGTGAGCTGGTCCATGCTGCGGTCGCTGATAAGCCGTTCCTTGCGGGTATTCTGTCCGAAGAAGAAATAGAAGATGATACCCACAAAGGGGATGAAGAAGAATACCAATATCCATGCCATCGTCTTGGCGGGCTGACGATTGTCCATCAAGACGGTGATGATAGCCGGAACGGTTATCACGACATAAAGCAACAGATATATCCAGTGAAAATAAATCATATAGCATTTCTCCTTTTTAATCTCTAATACTTCTTTACAGAGTTTCTCCCCACAGGACAGGGGCTCCGGTTAATTGAAGATATTGTTTGCCTGGCTCGCCAGAAGCGTGTTCATCTGCTTGAGTTTCATAAACTCCTGCAGCAGTTCACGATTGGTCGGATTCCTGGCAAACTCCTGCTGTACCTCAATAATACGCTGAGCAATATAATGAGTGCGGAAACTCAAGATGTCTTTAAAGACAAACTGACGGAGCTTATCGGCGCTCATCTTCATCTGCAGACTAGCCGTAGATACCTCCTGGTCACCTGTAGGCAAACCTGCCAACCTGCTGATTTCCGGATTCGGATGATTGGCAAAATAAGTTTCGGCGACAAAATCATCTTCTTTTTCGAGATGTTCCACAGCCTCCTGCATAATCTGATTATATAAATCATTATGAAACTTAAAGCCATCTCCACCCAAATCAAGACTGATATACTGAGCCACAGCTACCTCCACATCATTTCCGTCTACATCCTGTACCGTGATGAGCTGGTCGCCATGATGAATAATCAACTGTACCAGAAGTCCTTCTACTTCCAGAAGTTTATCCAGTGGGGTAACCGCTCTCATCACCGATTGCGCCTGCTGCGCTGCCGCTACAGTCGAATCTTTCAATCCCGCAGCACGTCGCTCTGCCTTTACCTGCTCACTCATACCGTTGCGCACAAAATTGTTCAAGGCATTCACGATAATTGCCTCGTTCACGCCCAAACGGTGAGAACAGTCGGTGATATAAGAAGCGCGCGTTATCTGATTCTTGATTTTCGAGATGCTCTCTACAATCGAATTGATAGCCTGGCTTCTCTTTACAGGATCTGTCACACCGCGCAGCAGAATATCGGTCTTAAACTGTATGAAGTCGGTCTGATTCTCCTGAATATATCTTCTGAATTCCTCTGCCGAATGACTGCGGGCAAAACTGTCAGGGTCATTACCATCAGGGAGAAAGAGCACCTTTACGTTCATCTCTTCTTCGAGCAGCATATCGGTACCTCTCAGCGCAGCATGAATACCCGCTTTATCGCCATCATAGAGAAGAACGATATTACTGGTAAAGCGGTGCAGCAATCTAATCTGATGCACGCTCAGCGCTGTACCCGAGTTGGCCACTACATTTTCGATGCCACACTGATGCATTGAGATAACATCGGTGTATCCTTCCACCATAAAGACACAATCCTCCTTGGCTATCGCCTTCTTGGCCTGATAGAGTCCATAGAGTTCACGCTCCTTATGATAGATAACGCTATCAGGCGAGTTGACATATTTCTGGCTGATGCCCTTGGTTCTGCTGTCGAGAACTCGTCCGCCAAAAGCTACCACCTTGCCGCTCACGCTGAACCAAGGGAAGATGGCTCTGCCCGAGAAACGGTCAAGAATCTTATCCTCACCCGACTTATTGCCGGCTTCGTCCTTATCCACCTTGAAGCAGAGTCCCGTATCAACCAGATATTTCGGATTATAGCCAGCCGCCTTAGCCGCTTCAGCAAGAGCAGTACGCTTAGGGAGCGCAAAACCCAACTGGAATTTTCTGATGATATCATCCCTGAAACCTCTTCCTCGGAAATAAGCCATACCGATAGCGATACCATCCACATCATGCAGGAGAATATCCTGGAAATATTTCGCCGCCCAATCGTTGACGATAAACATGGATTCTCTTTCGCTCTCGCGCTGTTTTTCTTCATTGGTCAGTTCCCGTTCCTGAATCTCTATTTTATATTTCTTGGCGAGCCAGCGAAGGGCATCGGGATAGGTCATCTGTTCCAGTTCCATCAGAAAGTTGATTGCATTGCCTCCCTTTCCACAGGTAAAGCAATGACAGATACCTCTTGTTGGAGATACAGAGAAAGATGGATTGGAATCGTTATGAAAAGGACACAAGCCGACATAATTGATGCCACGCTTCTTGAGCGTAACAAATTCAGATACCACCTCTTCTATCTTGGTAGCATCCATAATTTTTGCTATCGTCGGTCTGTCTATCATTATATATTCTTTTTTCTGTTTTTACTATGCAAAATTACTATTTTTCTTTGAAAACACAAAGAGAAACGGACAGAAAAGTAAAAATGAAACATATTAAAAACTAAAGTTTACATAAAAAAAGGTACATTCGGATAGTTTTGGCTATCTTTGCAACCGGCAAAAACACATTGCTGACAATCGGAAAATAACAACAAAATAAATAAATATGAAACTAAACAACATCAAGCAAACATTCCTGGCAAGCGCTGCCCTGCTCTCAACTATCAGCATGAGCGCAGCCGACAGATTTGTAGATTTCAAGCAAGGAGACTTGCTGCTGAATGCCAATAACCGGGTAGAAATCTACATGGATACCAACGACTGCAAGGGAGTGAGCTATGCTGCTCATGCCCTGCTGAAAGATATCAAAAGTGTGAGTGGAGCCACAGCCACCCTCACCTCGGATGCCGGTTTTCTGAAAAAAGCCGACACAGCCCGACCAGCTATCCTCGTAGGCACCATCGGCCATTCTGCAGCCATCGACCAACTGGTGAAACAGAAGCGCATCAACGGAAATCTGCTGAAGGGCAAACGGGAAAAGTTTATCATCACGCTCATAGATGGTCAGCTCGTCATTGCTGGCAGCGACCGCCGAGGCACCATCTATGGCATCTACGAACTCTCGCAGCAGATGGGCGTATCGCCTTGGTATGACTGGGCAGACGTGCCTGTAGAGCATCACGATTCCATTTTCGTAAACAAAGGAATCTATACAGATGGCGAACCAGCCGTACGTTATCGCGGCATCTTCCTCAACGATGAGGCACCTTGCCTAACGTCATGGGTAAAGAACACCTACGGCACCGGATATGGCGACCACCGTTTCTATCAGCGCGTCTTCGAACTGGTATTGCGACTGAGAGGTAACATGATGTGGCCTGCCATGTGGGGCTGGGCTTTCTATGCCGATGACCCTGAAAACGAGAAGACGGCAGATGAGATGGGCGTAGTGATGAGTACTTCCCATCATGAGCCGATGGCCCGCAACCACCAGGAATACGCCCGCAACCGAAAGGGATGGGGACCATGGAACTATCAGAAGAACAAGACAAACCTGCAGAAGTTCTTCCGTGAAGGCATTGAGCGAATGAAGGGAACTGAACAGATTGTAACCATCGGAATGCGCGGCGACGGCGATGAGGCAATGAGCGCAGAGGCAGATACGAAGCTGATGACCAACATCATCAACGACCAGCGCAAGATTATCGCTGACGTAACCGGCAGAAAGGCTAGCGAAACCCCACAGGTTTGGGCACTATATAAAGAGGTATTGGATTACTACGACAAGGGCATGAAGGTGCCTGATGACGTAACCCTCCTGCTCTGCGATGACAACTGGGGTAACGTGCGCCGTGTGCCGAATGCCAAGGAACGCAAACACAAAGGCGGTTGGGGCTTATACTATCACGTAGATTACGTAGGTGCTCCAAGAAACTCAAAGATGCTCAACGTTACTCCTGTGCAGAATCCTTGGGAGCAGTTGACGCTTGCTTACGAGAATGGCATTGACCGTCTCTGGATTCTCAATGTGGGCGACCTCAAGCCGATGGAATATCCTATCAGCCAGTTTATGGACATGGCTTGGAATCCACATAAATACGATGTAAACAACATCACCCGTCATACCCGCGACTGGTGCGCACAGCAGTTTGGTGAATCGCAAGCTGATGAAGCAGCCCGCATTCTTAACCTCATCTGCAAGTACAACGGCCGCTGCACCCCTGAGATGCTCGACAAGAACACCTACAGTCTGGAAAATGGTGAATGGCAGGAGGTGGTAAACCAGTATCTCCAGCTTGAAGCCGATGCGCTGCGCCAGTACAACTGTCTGCCGGCATCCTATCACGACGCCTATCGCCAAATTATCCTCTTCCCTATCGAGATGATGAGCAATCTGCACCAGATGTATTTTGCCCAGGCACAGAACCATGCCCTCTACAAGCAGGGCAATCCGAAGGCGAATGTATGGGCTGATGAATGCGAGCGCCGCTTCAAGCGCGATTCACTCATCTGCGACTATTACAACCATAAGATGGCTGGCGGCAAGTGGAACGGAATGATGACCCAGAAGCATATCGGCTACAAGAGTTGGAATGATGATTTCGAGAAGGATACCTGTCCGGAACTCTTCCGGGTAACCTCCAAGGATGGAGTGATTATCAGCGCAAACAACGGCATGGTAGAAATCGAAGCTCCTTACTATAGCAGCAAGACGGATGCTGCCGAGGCAAAATGGACAGAGATTCCATTCATGGGCAAGAGCGTATCGGCAATGACTCTGATGCCGTATACCAAGAGTGTAAAGGGAGCCAGCATCACTTACAAGTTTAAGATGCAAGTTAGCAAAACTTCGGATGGCAAGGCATTTAACGGCAAGCAGAAGGTTCGCATTCATGTGATTACCAAATCAACCTTGGATTATCTCAACAAGGGCGGCTTAACCTATGGTATAAGTTTAGATGGTGCTTCTCCTGTAGAGGTTAACTTCAACAAAGATTTGAACGAGAAGCCGGAGAACATCTACAATATCTATTATCCAACGATAGCCACTCGCATCGTGGACAAGGTGATAGAGCTAGAACTGCCAGCCTCATCCGATGGCATCCACACCCTCACCCTCACTCCTAACGACCCAGCCATCGTCTTCGAGAAAATCGTGATTGATGGAAGAGAAGGGAAAAAGAGAGTCAAGGTGATTTAGACTGACTGCATACAAACCAGCCAGTTTACATACGTTTGAATAACTATTTATCCGGAATTTACTGTGATTAAGATCAGAAATCCCCAGCCTTTTTTCTCAAGCAGGCTGGGGATTAGACACTCCTGTCAGATGAACATTTTATACAGAACTTTCGCATGTGGGGAAGTTAAGGGAAGTAAGAGGTTACATGATTCTCATCAGAACGTTACATTAATGATTTTCCCCCGATTGTCTTCCCTTGCGCTTTGCAATTTTTCCCAAAGCATTGATGGATTCAAGATAAGCTTCCTCTACTGGAGTTAATGTCTTGACCTGATATTTTCGATACTCAGCTATAGCTTTGTCCATTGCCTCTTCATGGCTGATGCTTCCCGATCCCTTCAACAAAGGTCGCCCTGTGGATTGCAGGATAGTATCAAGTTGTTTCACATAATCCATCATATAGACTGGGCGATGCTCCATTGCCATAATCTCGGCAAAGTCAAAATAACCGGAAACAAGATTATTGAGTATCTTCAGCTCATTTTCTTTCAGATAGTTCTTGGCTATTTTGATGTCTTTGATAGCTGGTAGTTCGCCCTCAAATGACGTCAAGCCCATAAATGGTTGGTCGGCATCCGCACGCTCATAGATAACTTCTGCCGCAGTATGCCCATGAGCAGCATAGTGCAACTTATTTTGCACGATTTTAAAGAAAAGCTTTGAGGCATCAGTTCGAGGGTCATAGTCAACACTTGTGGCATAGATGTCCAGAACTTGTCGATAGAGCACCTTTTCTGACGAACGAATATCACGGATACGGTCGAGCAACTCTTTCCAATAGTTGCCACCACCAAGATTTTTGAGTCGTTCATCGTCCATCGTAAACCCTTTTACGATGTACTCATTCAGTCGCTCTGTAGCCCATTGACGGAAACGAGTGCCTTGAATAGATTTTACACGATAGCCCACAGATATGATAACATCAAGGTTATAGAACTTCACTTCTTTGCTTTGGGTTTTTCCTGCCATAGCACCATGCTGAGTGGTCTGTCGGAATTTCCGACAAACCACTTTTTCATCCAATTCCCCTTCCTTAAATATATTCAAAATATGCTCATTGATAGTAGAACGCCCTTTATTGAAGAGTTCTGCTATCTGTTCTATATTTAGCCACACTGTCTTATTCTCCAATCTCACATCAAGCTTCACGCCATCATCAGATTGGTAGATAATCATTTCTCCCAAATCAGTTTGGGGTGCGTCCTCCCATTTATAGCCACAATCCAAGCAAAGATGCAGTACGCCCTCTGTCTGCACATTGTCTGGATTGCACTTTGGACATTTTATATTATCATCATTCATTGTATCGTTCTTTTGTTTTTTAAATGTAAGAATTATTGTTTACGCTAAATACTAGTTGTTCATAACTTTATACTTGGTATAAATTTCACATTAAACCTCCTTTTCTAAAATTTGTCTATTTTCTATTTGAACCAAGATAGACTTATTGAATAAATCTTTAACCATCAACAATAAGTCTGAAGTCATCTGACTGTACTCCTTAACTAAGACATCTACCTTTTTACAATATCCGTTAAGCTGCTCCTCCAATTTTGCAATGTTATGATTATGACTTACCATTTCCGAATGGCATATATTTTTTGTTGAATATCACTTGAAACTTCAAACATCTGCTTGTTCAAAGAAAGTATTTGAGCTTCCATTTCTTTTGAAGACCTTTTAAAGCGCAACATTTTATTCTGCTATTGTATAGCACGCTCACTATTATGATTACTATATATCACAGCTATCAGAGCACCCATTAAAGCTAAAATACTACCAGCATAACTTCCCCAAAAGTTGAGCCAATCAGAGTTTGACAGACCAGCAGCTTCTTTTTTCCCCGTTGTCAATGACAAGTAAAAGATGAAAGCTAGAAATAAGCTCACAACTATTACAAACAAAACTGCTATTATCACTTTTTTTTCATACTTTTTCATTGTATCTATTTTTATCTATATGAATTTGTCAGACGCTGTCTGACAAATTCAATCATTCAGACATTATACTATCAACTAATCTTCTCAATTCCTCTTTATTGGGAAGATAGAGCTCATATTTGGATACGAACAAATTGGAATCCATACCATAGGTTGCATACTCTACCATTAGTTCGTCTTTATTGTGTCCAAGAACAATGCCGATAGGAGGATTATCATCTGGCGCATTCTCTTCTTTCGCAAAATATCCCATATACATATTCATCTGCCCTATGTCCTGATGCTTAACAGCCCCTTTCTTTAAGTCTATGAGTACAAAGCACTTCAATATTCTGTGATAGAACACAAGATCGACATGATAATGGATATTATTTATAACCAATGGATATTGCCTACCTATAAAAGCAAAACCTTTCCCTAATTCCAAGAGAAATGTTTGAAGATTATCTATCAGTTTCTGTTCTAAAGCTTTCTCACTATAATACTTACGCTCTGGAAGACCTAAGAACTCCAATGTGTAAGTCTGTTTGATAACATCTACTGGCTGTTGCACAACAATTCCCTTGTTCGCCAATTGCAGAATTCCTTCCTTATCCTTACTCACAGCCAAACGGAGATACAAAGCACTATCTATCTGTCTTCGCAATGATCTTACATTCCAATTTTCAGCAACACATTCCTTTTCATAGAAACTACGCTCTAAATCATCATCTATGGTAATCAACTCACAAATATGAGACCAACTCAATTTGTCAGACGGCGTCTGACAAATTGGATAAAGAAGATAAAACTTCCTCATATTGTTAAGATTCGGACGACTATATCCTTTACCAAGTTTTATTCTAAGCAACTTGGCTAAAGACGTAAGAAGCCCCGTACCATACTTTGCCTTGGCATTACCTTGTTGTTCAAACTCTACGATATACCTTCCTATATTCCAATTGGTCTGAACTAACGTAGTATTCACAGTTTGAACCAAATGACTCTTTGCCTCATTTACCATATCAGCAATAGAATCAGCCAAAGCACTCAAGTCTTTATCTCCTATTATCGAAGGAAGTTTCTTCTCTATCTCGTTCATACGCTACTTACTTTAAATATTTGTCCAAAATGGCTTGCTTGGCAGAAGAAGCATTAGCTATCTGCTGATTCGCCTCCTTGATTTTCTCGTCCAACTTGCGTAACTTTTTCACAACTTCTTTTTGAATTTCCACAGAAGGAACCTTTAAAGTCAAAGCCTTTATTCTCTCTGTTGAAGCTCTATTAGCACGTGAAAAACGCTGACGTTCACCTTCTTTTTTCAAAGGATAAACAAGATAACATGGAAATACAATTCTTTCATCTAAGACCCTAATTACTCCACAATGATCTGTAGGACAGAATTGGATGTCTTTATCAATACAATTAACCATCCAGTCGCCATCAATCCCCCATAGAACAGAAGGCTTTGAGAAATCAGAGACAACCGAATGATCGGTCTTGCCAAAAGGTTCAAACACATTTGCACTATAAATGTCAAAAGAACCATCCTTGACCACTTCGTTTTTCAACACACGTCGTCCAATAGTCACCTCGAAACAAGAAGAATCCAATCGTATTGCTTTGTCTGCATGCTCTTGCGCATTAACAAATAAAGATTCTTTCTGTTCTTGAATTTGTGAAATTTGCTGTAAGCATTCTACTTTCTGTCGCTCAATCTTCTCACACTCTTCCGCAATTTTCTTCTGCACATCAATTGGTGGCAAAGGTATTTTGTATTCAGCTACTTTAGGTACACTCAACTGAGGAGTTGATGAACCTTCATTTACGAAGTTCACTTTACTCAATACATAATAAAGATATTTTACATCTACCTTTTCGTTTGGAGTTACCACTATCAAACGAACGATTGGAACAAAAGGAATCTCATGATAAGCACAAAAGCCTAAAGTTCCTCGTGCACTAATAGTTACACAAGGCTCATTAATGACAGCTTTATCAGTAAAGCCTTGCAAGCCGTCATTTACTACTCCATTTGCATAGACTGGTACTTGAAGAGATGATGTGCGTTCTTTTGAAAAATTCTTTGGCTTGTCACCACCGGAAACAATGTCCTTGCACGCATTTTTCAATTTCACCAAAGGCCATTGTGACTCAATCTCATCATGAGCCACAATAACAGTCTTGAACTCTTTAGTAAATGATGTTCTTGTGAAGTCCAACATATCCACCAAATGCCCCTTAGTAACATAAGCCTCCAAATTCTTTGGTATAACGACTTTTTCTCCCATAAAGTTTTTGCGAATCAAAGTATTGATCTTATCATCGTCAAAAAGATTGGCTGGATTAAACAGAGGGGTCTGCACTCCATCAATACCGCGAATTTGACTCATGGTATCATCATCCTCTCCATCTTCGTCATCGCTTGACTTTGCCTTACCAACATTCAGATACTGAATGCCCTCATTGCCCTTACTGTCACTCCAGCCATACCCCAAGAACTTCTTGACATCTGATGTAGAAGTTGGAGACTTGATCAACAGCACAGGTTGAGCAACGGCATGAGCCAAGACAAAGTAATATACTTTTTCTTTTTCAATCGCCGTAACAAAGTCCAAGAAAGCCTTTTCCTTGATTTGGTTTTGCTCCACCAAAGGCAATTGCTTGTATGTTCTTGTATTGGCACGAGAAAGATATTTGTTTCTGATAGTTTTAGCCTCATCACAAACATCCTTCATGGCATTACGCTGATTGCCAAAGAAAGAGGCATAATAAGCCTGGACGGTCTCTGTATTCAAGAAGCCATCATTTATCACTCCACCAATAAAAGTCTTGTAGTCATCTAATTGATAACCACAATGATTGCAATAAAGTCCCAACAAATGTTCATCTTGATAAACCGCATTGGTTTCATCACGCTGAGCAAACCAACTATTTACTCTATTTTGATAGTGATCAGCATCTGGTGTATTCGTTTCCTTACGACGCAAGAACATGGTAACGGTATTTGTTCCCGTTTGCCCAAAGGTTCCACTTCCAAACTCTGCCAAAGCCACAATGTCGAAGCACTTCAAGATAATCTCACGAGCATGAGCATGGATTCCATTTCTATTCAATACAGACACTGGCAAGATGATTCCTGCCACGCCACCACTTTTCATCAGTTGCGCAGCACGCTCAATGAAGAATGCTTCAATAGCATTGCATTTATCCGTATTCAAGTCATCGTTATATAAAGTATAGCATTTGCGTTGCTCCTCTGTCAAGGTATCCAAAAAGCCAGAAACAGAATATGGCGGATTAGCTACCAAGACCTCGTATTGTCCATCCTTTACATCAGCATGTTTAACCAAAGCATCAGCATAGACAATCTTGATATCGTCTTGCCCATACATGAAGGCAGAAACCTTTGATACTTTTGACAAACGATACTCTTTCTCTATACCCGTGATTCGAGAATAATACTCCTTGAGAGGAATATCCTTGCGATACTTCTCCACAAACTCCTTGATTCTTACTGCATACTCCGTCAAGAAGTGACCTGCTCCACAAGCATAATCTATTGCCCATGGTATATCCTCATTATCTCTCACAATATGCTCTAATGGCAAGGAAGATACAAGGAAACGAACAATAGGCATCGGAGTAAAGAATTGTCCCTCACTCTGCTTGATACCCCTATTCAAGAATCCCTCAAACAAGTCACCCAAGAATTGGTTCTGGTTTACCTGATCCGTTTTCAAACGAATATCCTGAAGCATCTTCACCATCTTCCTTAACACCACAGCATTCTGGCGGAAGAGTTTTTCATTATGTACACTGATAAACGAGAAATCATTATCCGAGAAAAACTTTAAGGCACGGAAATACTCCATGATAGTTTTCTTTGTTGCATCAGGGTCGTTCTTAAATCTCCTAAAAGCCAAATCTATCTGGCTGTTTTCTATATAAGTAACCTCCTCATTCAAGAAACGCATCATTCCATCACGGTACAATCGTTGCAAACGGTCTTGCAACTGGAAATCATCATCATACGCAGTACCTTTCCAGTAGAAATGCAAATTTTCAGGGTTATTGGTTTCATCCACTACTTTTGCCAAGAACAAATTAACCAACTTATCGAAAGCATTCTCTCGTCCGCTGACATTATGCTGACGCAATATGAGTGCAAACTCATGATACTTCTTTTGAATCTCCTCATTGTTCACCTCAACTAAGTCAGCAACAGTATATTTGTTCTTGCCTATCTCGTATGGTCTAATATCATCCTCGAACAAACCACGTGTAGCATATTCACAGCTATAAGTATCTCGCCAAACACGATAACGCTGCTTGTCGTTCTTATTCTGATAGCTCTGTGCATTCTTATCTGATTCCAACAAATCCTGGTTGTCTTGTACATTTATCAATTTATACTCTGGCAGGACTTTTCCGTCAACAATATCAGACGTATAAAGGCACAAGAATTTAGTAGCTGGCTCTTGCTGGAAATAAGAAAACAACTGAGCACCATCATCCAATGTATCATTCCATGCCTCGTTAAACTTAGCTCCGCTTGTTTTACATTCGATGATAAGCAGAGAATTCTTATCGTCATCATTACCATCAAAAGCATTATCAGTATATGTACGAACCCAAATGTCGGCATATCCTCCCTTGGTACCATGTCCTAATTTCCAATGAGGCTCCAACTCTATATGATTAGCATGGTATCCCTTAGACAAAAGGCGGTCAACACATTCCAAAACCACAAGATTTTCGTCTTCGCTAAAATTGGATGTTGTAGAACGATTGACTGTAATTCCACTATTTTCGTAATATATACGTTCTTTCTCTACATCAACCTGTAAGGGATGCAGAGCTGTGTCGTATTTTTTTGTATAGACATTACCATCTTGGCAAAACCCAAGTAGGTTTAATAATTCTATTATTTGTTTTTTTACCATTTGTTGGTCTATTTTTTAATCCTTTGCTATAATCTATACGAATGCCCTTTAGTTTGAGCCTATCCGAAATTTACTGCAAATTTACAATAAATTTCGGATAAATCGGCAAAACCGACTAAGAAAATGAAAAATAATTTTAAGATTACCTTTTTATAATATTTCACTTCTCTCTCAACATCCATTCCCACGTAGGAAGAACATGAACCAGCTTGCCATCTATCTCAAGTTCTTCCTTCTCCTCCATCGTAAGAATATATCCCTCTGCCAAACCATAAGCATTCATGGCTTCCAACAGCCCCTCGATTTCTCGCTTACGAGTTTTCTCGTCATTCATGGCTATCGTCACCTGATAAGCCTTCATGATTCTCATTCCCTCTCTAACAACAAAGTCACACTCCTTCTTATCGGCATGATAGAAAACATCATAGCCGCAGCGTTTCAACTCGATGAACACGATGTTTTCCAACTTCACTCCCATATTGTCGGTGGCATTGAATCCGATGCGACTCACGATGGCATTGTCGATGAAGTAAATCTTCTTCGGGTTCAGCATCTGCACCTTTACCGATGGCGAATACTTCATGAGCTGGAATATCATATAGGTTTGTTCGATGTACTCCAAATAGTTTTTGACGGTTTCGGAATGACGGATTCCCACTATCTTACCCAGTGAGGTATAGGTAATGCGCTTCGTGGCATTGCTGGCAAGATAAAAGATGAGTTCCTGCATCTCCTTATCATTGGTTAACCCATTACGAGCCATCACATCACGGAAGATGATGCTATCGTAGAGTGACGAGAGGTAACGAGTGGATGACGACTGGAGATACTTAGGAAATCCACCTTTCTCCAAATACTCCTTGAAATGCCCCAAGAGAATGGCACGCTTGCTGGTTAGATAAAAGTCCTTGGCTTCCAGCTGCACCTTTGCCAACTGCAAGTATTCTTGAAAGGAAAAAGGGAAAATCTCCACTGCGATATAACGCCCCGTGAGATGAGTGCCAAGCTCTCTACTCAACATTCGGGCATTTGATCCAGTTACAATCACCTTATTGCCTTCGTTGTAGAGACGGCGCACAAAGGTCTCCCAGCCCTTCACATTCTGTATCTCATCAAAATAATAGGTATGCTGCTCACCAAAGAGTTCAAAGAAACATTCTTGCAATGTTTGGAAATCAGAAACCGTAAAATTGACCAATCGCTCATCATCAAAATTGAAAAAGAAGTCTTGCTCCGGCAATTTGTTGCGCATTTGCTGAAGCAAAACAGACTTTCCACAACGTCTTATACCAGTAATAATCAGTATCTCCGTTGTGGTAAGCCACTCTTCCTCAATAGTTCTCGGAACCGTATCTTGCGCTATATTCTTGCAGTATTCCTGCTGCTCAAATATGATTTTCTTCAATAACTCTTTCATGTTCAAACATTTAATCGCCTGCAAAGATACAATATTTTATGATAAACACCAAGAAAATCCTCCTTTTTATTCATTCCGAATGAGCAATTTCTATTATTTTTGCTCATTCAGTATGAGTAATTCAGGGCAAAACCGCTCATTCCGAATGAGTATTTCTTGAAACTGACAAGGGTAAGATGGATGGTAACAATGTTGCGACTTATATGATGCAAGGAAGCAACCATAGCGATGCTAGGAAGCAATTATAACGATGCAAGAAAGCAATTATAGCGATTGCGTGACATTTGTCATGTGATTATAGGACACTTATCATACGGTCAGATGACAAATGCCGTATAATCACATGACATATACCAATGTTTAAATAAACCTAATAGTTTACACCAAAAGATACAAGTTATCACATTATTATATATATTTGCATCATCTTTCATAGAAGACAAAGAAAATAGAAAACAACGAACCATCAAACAACAAGAAATATGGAACTGAAATACGACATTTACATGCTCAACAATGCCCAAGGCACAGGAGAAAAGCGCCAATACGTTCGAATCGTGCAGCATGAACCTATGACCGAGAAGCAACTGCAAGAGAAAATCCAGAACCGCTGCTCACTCACCAAGGGAGATGTGGCTGCGGTGTTGGCAGAGCTTCACGACCTTATGGTAGAAGAATTCTCCATGGGGCGCCGCTTTTATATCCCAGAGATAGGCTACTTCTCCATGTCGGCAAGTCTAGAGATGCCAGAGGAGAATCCAGACAAGAAGATTACGGGCAAGGAAGTACGCATCACCGGCATCAACTTCCGACCAGAAGGTAAGCTAATGGAGGAAGTACAGCGCAACGTCTACTTTGTACGCTCTCGTTATTCCAACCAATCCACAAAATACTCTGAGGAAAAGCTATTGGCGAAAATCAAGGAGTATCTCCAGGAGAACCGCTATATCACCACTCGCATCCTGCGCATCCTCTTTGGCTTGACTCCTTACATGGCACAGAAGTGGCTCAACCATTTCTGCGAGAAAGGCATCATGGAGAAGGAAGGCACCCAGCATGCTCCTATCTATTTCTTGAAGTGAAGGGAGGAAGAAATTCTATATTTCAATTTAATCATCATTATTATGACAAAGGAAGAGCTGATAGACAGAATCAACGACATCGAATGGGAGGACTTCGAGGCTAAGGAGGCCAAGAGCGAACTCCCTAAGAATATATGGGAAACCGTAAGTGCATTCGCCAACACTTCCGGCGGATGGATAGTGCTTGGAGTAAAGCAGAATGGCAAGAAGTTTGAAATCTCCGGAGTTGACAATGCAGAGAAGTTGGAACAAGACTTTTTGGGTACTTTGCGTTCCCAAAAGTTCAATGAGCCAGTCGATGCCAAGAGCATGCTCTATCATATAGATGGACATAAGGTTTTGGCATTTCATATCGCCTCATCACCCCACAAGCCTATCTACTATAACAATCCACAGAATACATTCATCCGATTTGGCAGTGGAGACCAACGAGCAACCAATGGTGAGATAACTGCCATGTTTCATAACCAATCATTCGGCATCAAGTCTGAGCAAATACTCTTAGACTCCAATCTCTCCATGCTCAACGAGGACACCATTCGTGACTATCGCAATTACTTCAAGCTATACAGTCCTCGTCCCAATCTGATAGGCAATGACATCGCCGACTTCTGCAAGCGCATCGGAATTGCCGACAATGAGGGACATCTGAATTATGGTGGTTTGATGTGCTTTGGCAAAGAAGAATGGGTTCGCCGTTATGTTCCTACGTTTTGGATGGACTTGGTGGAGATTCCGGGCAGAAGTGTAAGAGAAGCACGAACTCGCTATACCTATCGCATCCCAGAGCAAGAGAACCTTTGGGAGTATTTTCAGATTATGATTAGGAGACTGCGCCTCATCGTGGATACTCCATTCATGATGAACGACGAGGGATTCAATGTGGAAGACCGCTCGCAGTTTAAGATTTTGCGAGAAGCATTAGTCAATATGCTCTCCCACTTCGACCCTTTCAGCACCATTCACTCCTGCATCCATATCTACACCGACAGAGTCGAGTTCTTCAATGCAGGTGGCTATCCTGTGCCTATATCCCAACTGGGCAACCATCTCTATTCTAATCCTCGCAACCCGATTATCGCCAAGATATTCAGACTGGTAAACCTATCTGAAACCATCGGTTATGGTTTTGACATGATGAACGAGTGGAAAGAAATCACAGGCAATGACGTGACTTTTGAAAGTGATATTTGTACCAGCACTGTCACTTTTTGGCTGGATAGTGACAGAGTTAGTGACAGAGCTACTAACAGAGCTACTAACAGAGCTACTAACAGAGCTACTAACAGAGCTGAAGGTGATAATACATATACAGATGCAACAGACAAAGTTGTATCCATTCTTAAGTTCTGCAAAGAACCAAAATACAGAAAGGAAATATACGATTTAATTGGTGTTACGTATCAACAATGGAACTTCAAGGCATTCATCGAACCTTTGCTACTTCATGATTATCTGGAACTTACGGTTCCTGACAAACCGACAAGCCCTAAGCAGCAATACAGAACGACCAAAAAGGGTTTGTTGTTCTTGGAGACAATATAAACAATCCGACTCTGTCGTTTTGTTTTGATACAGAACGACAAAGTCAACGACAGAGTCAGATAATTCAAGCTCTGCTACTTTTCATGAAATAGTAACAGAGCTAGTAACTATGTTAGTAACCATGCCGGTAACTATGTCAGTAATTATTTTCAAAAAAAGAAAAATTATGAACGATATAAAACTTACATCAGACGAAATAGGGAAAGAAGAAGTTAAGAAACTACGCCAAAAGCTTTTAGAAGACTTTCTTCACACGTTTCCTTTGAATACCCTCCAAGGCATGACTTTGGAGCAATATACCAATTTGAACAAAGATAACTCTTTCTGCTATTGGCTAGAATCTCGCACATACGAATTGGGATCTATATGGGGTGGCTCATCATATAAATTTGGTATCTATGAATATCGTATTAAGACCAATATTCACAACACAAAGTTTATCAGTGATGAAAAATATGCTTGGTATGCAAGATATAATAAGCCTACAGCTCAAGAAGCTTTCAACGTAGTAAAGAACGCTATCATCAAAATTGCAACAAACGCCAGCAAGGGGAACTTTGAAGCTTTAGATACGATTACAGAATTAGGAGAAGGCTATAGATGGAAGATAGCATTCTTATACTCCAACAACCAACTTATCCCCATTTACAAGAAAGACATGCTTGTACAATTGGCAACACATTTTGGTTTAGCAGGAGCTAAAGCTATGCCTATATCAAAACTTCAAGCTTTCCTAATGCAGCAGAAAGGAGACAAGGACATCTTTGACTATTACGAAGAATTGCTTACTATTTTGAAAGAATTAGACTATGTTCAGACTACAGAAGCTACAAATGAGACAGAAGACAATATCAACAAGCAATATTGGTGGCTCGTAGCCATCCCTAAGATTTGGAGTTTCTCCAAGATGAAGGTTGGTGATATACAAGACTATACTCTTTACAATGAGAACGGCAATCCAAGAAGAGTCTTCCAGAACTTCGTGAATGCCAAGAAAGGGGATATTGTCATAGGGTATGAGGCTAACCCAGTGAAACAAATCGTTGCCATTGCCGAAATCGACACACCATCCGATGGACAACACATTTGCTTCAAGAAAGTAGAATCACTGCAATCCCCTATCGACTACGCCACATTCAAAGATGCACCGGAGCTAAAAAGCATGGAATTCATCCAAAACAAGAATGGTTCGCTTTTCAAGGTTGCACCAGACGAATATGAATACCTGATAGATCTCATCAGAGAATCTAATCCAAAAGAAGACAACAAACAGTTGGAAACCTATACCCAAGAGGACTTTCTAAAGGAAGTGTATATGAGCGAAGAAGACTATACCAAGTTGCGCTCGCTCTTGCAAAACAAGAAGAACATCATCTTGCAAGGAGCACCTGGCGTAGGTAAGACATTCTCCGCCAAAAGATTGGCTTACTCCATGATGGGTGAAAAAGATGAATCAAGAATCGAATTCATCCAATTCCACCAAAACTATAGCTATGAGGATTTCATGATGGGGTATCGACCTAACGAAGATGGTGGTTTCGAACTCAAAAAGGGAGTTTTCTATAACTTCTGCAAACGAGCCCAAAGCAATCCCGACAAGGACTATTTCTTCATCATAGATGAAATAAACCGAGGAAATTTGAGCAAGATATTTGGTGAATTGTTGATGCTGATAGAAAAAGACTATCGAGACACAGAAATCAAATTGGCTTATAATGGCGAAATGTTTAGCGTGCCAAACAACCTATATATAATAGGTATGATGAATACAGCAGACAGAAGCCTTGCCATGATAGACTATGCCTTGCGCCGTCGATTTAGTTTCTATGAAATGACTCCTGGATTTGACACTGAAGGTTTCAAGAAGTACCAAGAGTCCATAGGAAATGATAAGTTTGATAACGTTGTCAATGCCATAGTTTCACTCAACCAAGACATTACCAATGACGATTCACTTGGTTCGGGATTCTGTATCGGTCACAGTTACTTCTGCTCTTCCAAGCCAAATGACATCAACGATTTGTGGTTGGAAAATATCGTGGAATACGACATCAAGCCAATGCTTAGAGAATATTGGTTTGACAACGATTCGAAGTATCAAACGGCTGTAGAAAAACTATTAGACGCACTCAAATGACGAAAGACAAGAACACATTCATACTCAACATCTACTATATGCTCACTTATGCTTTTCGTGAGCTAAAGCAGAACAACTATGAAGAGATTGCTGGTGAGAATTTCGACAACATACAACAATTGTTTGCCGAAATTCTCATCAAGGGCATCTCATGCCAACTGAAACAAGGTATTTTCAAGCAATATATCATTCGCAAAGACTCACTCCCTACCCTTCGCGGAAAACTTGACTTGAACGCTACCATTCAAAACAAGTTATGCAGAAAGCAAGAAATCGGTTGTGAATATGATGAGTTATCGGAAAACAACATCTTCAATCAGATTATAAAAGCAACTGTCTTTGGTCTTCTCAAGCACGGAAACATCAAAAAAGATCAAAAGACCAAGCTAAAGAATCTCATGCTGTTCTTTTCAGGCATCGACATCATCGAACTAAGCACGATAAAATGGAATATACTGACATTTGACAGAAACAACAAATCCTATCAAATGCTACTTTATATCTGTTATTTCCTTACCGAGGATATTCTGATGACAACAGAAAAGGGGAAATACAAGATGAAGTCATTTACTGATGAACATCTTTGTCGCCTTTTCGAGAAGTTTGTCTTAGAATACTATAGGTCTAAACATCCTGAATACAAGGCTCAAGCTGCACAAATAGATTGGAACATCGACCGAGATGTATCTTCCACTCATATTCTTCCTATCATGCAAACAGACATATTACTTACTCTCAATGACCGAACACTCATCATTGACACCAAGTTTTATGGACATACCATGCAAGTGCAATTTGACAAAGCGACAATACATTCTAACAACTTGTACCAAATTCATACATATGTCATGAATAAGGACAAACTGCATTCGGGCAAAGTGGATGGCATGTTGCTCTATGCTAAAACAGACGAAGACATCACACCCAATGGAAGTATGAAGCTTGCGGATGGCAATACCATATACTTCCGCACTCTTGACCTCAATGTACCTTTCGCTGAAATAGAGAAGCAATTAGAGGCTTTCGTATCGTATTCAGATTACTAAAAAATGCCGATAGTGGTGCCAAAAGTCCTAAAAAAATCGACTTTTGGCACCACTATCGGTACTTTTCGATGTTTTTTCATATAAAAAACTTCATCTTAGGGGGTGATTGAATCTTCTTTTGTTTGTATATAAGCGTAGAAACAAGAAAAAAAAGAAATGACAGAGAAAAAAGAAAAACAGATGGAACAGCTTTTTCGCGCCAACTACGAAAGGATGTATCGCTTAGCTTTTGCCTTGCTCCATGACTATGAGGAGGCAAGAGATGTGGTAAGCGATGTCTTTTCTAAGTTGTGGGAGCATGACGTAAAAGAGGAGACCGCCTCATCTTATCTCATGCAAAGCGTGAAAAATGCTTGTCTCAATCTCATCGCTCAAAAGAAACGGGATGAACGATTACAGCAGCTTCTTCCGTTAGAGGTAGAACAAGATGCACAGTTGGAAGAAAGATGGCAAGCTACGGTCCACTGCATAGACCATGACCTTACGCCACAAACTGCTTCTGTGATTCGCCTCTGTTTTGGCGAGCAAATGTCGTATAAGGAAACGGCAGAAGAATTGGGCATCAGCATCTCGGCTGTGAACAAACATATCGTAAAAGGTTTGCGAACGCTGAGAGATAAATTGAAAGACTTATAGATAAACTTAAGTGAAGAGGCTTGAAGACGTCCTGGCTTTAGATCTTATTACAAACAAAAGAAAGGAATGAAAATATGAAACAAGATTCATCACATACTGATAAATGGGATATTCTTCTCGATCTATTGGAGAATCCTACCGCATATTCCAAGACCCAGAAAAACGAGATTCTTGGGGATGAGGAAACTTTAGAAATGTACCGACAGATCGTGAATGTTCATCAGGCTCTTGATTCTCAAAAGAAGGATGAAGAGATCAACCTACCTTCTATGGATGAGGAGTGGGAAAAATTGAAAGAAAAGAAGTTGGGCAATATGGGAATCGAACCAAAGGAGAAGAGACTTGCGAAGACGGTAGCCCTTTGGAGCCCGATGAGAAAAGTAGCCGCAATAGTGGCAGTACTCGTCGTATCTGGCTTCACTTTCGCTGCCATACATTTGGCATATCATTCTTCCCAAGATACTCCTTCTCATGAAAACAAAATGGCAATGGAGGAAACTGAGAATAAGGATTCTGTACGACTTGTTACTACAACGGTACAGAAAACAAGTGCCGTTAATGATAGCGTATCCACCAAACTCCCTCTGCTCTATGAAGACCAGGAACTTCAGGCTATCTTGTTGCCTATCACCCAGCATTTTAATGTTCAAGTGGTTTATAAGAAGGAGTCTTCAAGGCACATTCGCCTTTACCTCCAACTAACAGAGCAAATGAGCCTGGATGAAATCATCGAACTGATGAATCATTTTGAGAAAGTGAACATTCATTCAGAGGGGAATACTTTGATTGTCGAGTAAAAACAGAAAGCAATGAAAAAACAAGAATATATCAAGTTGATGGCATGTTGGTTTGTCTTATTGATGCTCCAATTCCAACCCATCCATGCCCAACGTATCAGCCATAACTTCCGCAACACTTCTATGTCGGAAGCACTTACTACACTTGCCAAAAGCACAAGAGATTATCGTATCAACTTCATGTACAATGAGTTGGAAGACTTTACGGTTACCACTCACATCGTGAAGCGTACAGCCCCTGAAGCTATCGAGCAAATCATCGGATTTTATCCCATGAAGATGACGATAGATGGTAAAAACATCTTTGTGGAATGTACTCAAAAGACACCTACCAAAATGATAGGACGTGTTGTGGATGTCCAGCATCATCCTGTGGATTTTGCCAATGTCAGTTTGTTGAATGTACAAGATTCTTCTTTCATTACGGGTGGTGTGACCAATGAAAATGGTCAGTTTGTCATACCTTGCGAGATAAGAAAAGCCATCGTGAAGGTAAGTTGCGTAGGTTATCAGACGCAAACTCGTACCTTTGATACCGGTAAGATTGGCAGTATCACCTTGAAAGAGGCAACCATGCATCTGCAAAAGGTCGTGGTAAAATCGTCACGCCCCGTTGTAGCCATCAAGGGCAATGCTTTGGTTACAACAGTAGCCAACTCTCAGTTAGAACATGCAGGAACGGCGAACGATGTGCTTCGACAAATACCAATGGTCACAGGCAGAGATGGAAACTTCGAGGTGTTTGGCAAGGGTACACCTCTTATATATATTAATGGTCGTGCCGTACAAGACAAGAATGAACTTTCACAGCTCAATTCGCAAGACATCAAGAATGTGGAAGTCATCACCAATCCTGGTGCCAAGTATGACGCCTCCGTCAAGTCTGTTATCCGTATTCGCACCAAATTGCCACAAGGTGAAGGCTTTGGAGGAACGCTTCGTGCGCAAAATGGTTTTCGACACTATTCCTCTAGCATGGAGCAAGCCAACTTGAAATATCGCACAGGTGGACTGGAACTATTCACCAATCTCAACTATTATGGTGGTAAATTCTATAGTCTTGAAAACATGAAGATGGAAACGCAAGGTTCCACCTCTTGGCTTCAGAATATAAAGAGCTTCAACCACATGAGAAACAACGAGTTCTTTGGCAAGTTTGGATTCTCTTGGATGATCAACGAGCATCATTCTATCGGTGCCTACTATATGAATGGAGCTGCTTTGCAGAAGCCGAATTCCGATTATAGTTCGACATCGTATGCCGATGGAGAGTTGGACGAAGAAGTTTCCGCAGTAAAAAGAGGGAGAAAGCATACTGTGCCAAAACACCATGCCAATATTTATTATAATGGTGAGGTGGGCAAACTGGGCATCGACTTCAACCTGGATTACATGTGGAGAAAGAAGCGAGAAACTTCCGATCAGGAAGAGACAAATGGGAACCAACAGCAGAAAATGGTGGCTTCTACGAGCATCGGACACTCCCGAATGTTTGCAGAAAAGTTGGTATTGAGCTATCCTCTGTGGAAAGGACAAATCGAAGTGGGCAATGAATATATCGCCTCGCAGATGTTGAATGATTTCCATATCAATATGGCTACCATTGGCAATAGCAACACCAAGAGTGACGAGAAGAATATGGCAGGTTTCTTCTCCATTGGTCAGCAGTTGGGTAAAATCGCAGTTGAGGCAGGTCTTCGCTACGAGCATGTCACCTTCAAATATACGGAGAATGGACAACTCAAGGAAGACCAAAGCAAGACTTATAACAATGTGTTCCCTTCCTTGTCTATTTCTACAGAGATAGGAAAGACACAATGGGCATTGAGTTACACCAGCAAGACGCAGCGTCCATCATACGAAGACCTAGATGGGACAGTCACCTATGTCAATCGTTTGCTCTTGGGAAGTGGCAATCCTTATCTTTCTCCTGTCAAGATTCATTCCGTGGAACTGATGGGTGCATGGAAGCAATTTTTTGCAAAGGTATCATACGATTACAAAAAGGATGCCATCATCAACATCTCAAAACCTTACGGAGAAAATGGAGAGATGAAGTATCTCACCTTGGAGAATGCGCCCAAGATACAAGAGTTACAAGCATTCGTTGGCGCACTATTCCAAGTCGGGATTTGGCAACCGAAGGTCAATGCCGGTATCATCAAGCAATGGTTTTCTGGGGAGTATCTCGGTGAGCACAAGTCCTTCGGCAATCCATTGGGTATCGTGCAGTTCCAGAATGCCATCCATCTGCCAGGTGACATCTGGATGAACATTGACATGGAATGGAACAGCCGTGGAAACAAGGAGAACATGCAGCTCAGTTCTTCCTCTAGCCTTAATGCAAAACTTTACAAGGCTTTCTGCAAGAATCGTTTCTCGGTTACACTGGAAGGTAACGACATCTTCAACAAGAGCAATCGTGACATACTATTCTACAATAAGGATGTCACGCTTTGGCAAAGCAACACCAGCGATAGCCGTTCCTTGCTCTTGACATTCCAGTATAACTTCAATACGTCAAGAAGTCGATACAAGGGTCAAGGTGCTGGTAATGAAGAATTGAATCGCTTCAAATAATTCCAAAGAGCCTAATCTTTCTCCTCCATCCATTCTTCCAGCACCTGGCAATACTCATCATTTTGCTCGGCGAAAGGCATGTGGCGGGCTCCTACGAAGAGATGCCACTTGGAATCTTGGATACCATCATAAAGTGTCTTTGCTACCAATGGAGTACAGAGGTCGTTGGTGCCACTCATCACCAAGCATGGCACTTGAATCTCGCCAAGGCGATCGGTGTAATCATAATCACGGAGTGTACCTGTAGGAGTGTATTCGTTTGGTCCCCAACCATGGAGATAAGCCTCAGCACCAGCACGCTTCTTCCGGCGAAGACACTTTGGACTATCCTCCGTCACCTCACCGGCACAATGCAGGAGCATGAAGTGTTCATTCGCCTTGGCATACGCCTCGCTCGAAAAGTCATTCTTCGCCTCAGCCTCAGCGATGGCACGCTGGTCTTCCTCCGACATAAACTTAATCATGCGATGTTGCTCACTTGCCCAAAGCTTGCTGCTCGAAAGAGTGCTGCTGAGGATGGCTGACTTCACGCCCTTTGCTTGCTTCTCTATCAGATAGATGATGGCGAGCATGCCACCCCACGACTGTCCCAGGAGATGAAAATGGTCGATGTAGAGATAGTCGATGAGCACACAGAGTTCGTTGAGCCAAGTCTCAGGAGTCCAGAGTTCGGGATGTCCCTCCACAAATGAGTTGCCACAGCCCAACTGGTCGTACATGATGACAGTTCTACCTGATTCCGCTACCCTATCCAATAGCTCGAAATAGTTGTGGGTACTGCCTGGTCCACCATGCAAGAGGATGATAGGGCTCTTGCCCTCCTCTGTTTTACCTACGATACGATAATATGTTTGATAGCCCATGAAGGGCATATATCCTTCCTTGATTTCCATTGTCTTCAAATGTTTTTATTGTTACCTAAACTGTGTTATCTAATCTTGCTGCTCCTATACCTTATTATATAGTCTTCATTATTCTTCATATTCGGTGGAGTTTTGGAAAGACATGTATATCACATTTATCATGTGCATATATTATGATGTGCAAAAATATAAAAAATATGGCAATTAAACAAATATATCTTGCTTATTTTATCAAAAGAACTTAAATAATTTGGCTGTTTCTAGCTAATGCAATATCTTTGCATTCTAAATAATCATGAAATCAAATAAAAATAGAATATATGTTTAGTGGAATCGTAGAAGAAATGGCTACCGTCGTAGCTATCAGACATGATAAGGAGAACATCGACTTTACGTTGAAGTGCTCTTTCGTTGATGAACTCGGCATCGACCAGAGCGTGGCGCATAACGGCGTCTGCCTCACTGTGGTGGAAATCAAGGACGGTACTTATACCGTTACTGCCATGAAAGAAACCCTGGAATGCAGCAACCTCGGTCTGCTCAAGGTGGGCGACAAGGTAAACGTGGAACGTTCGATGGTGATGAACGGCCGTCTGGATGGTCATATCGTACAGGGACACGTGGACGAGACTGCCAAATGTATCGCAATGAAAGACGCTGATGGCTCTACTTATTTTACTTTCGAATATGAGCTCAATAAGGAAATGGCAAGAAAAGGATATTTCACGGTCGACAAGGGCAGCGTTACCGTTAACGGCGTTTCGCTCACCGTCTGTGATCCTACAGACAACACATTTACCGTTGCCATCATTCCTTATACCAGAGAGAATACCAACTTCTGCGACATCGAAGTGGGAACGGTAGTGAATATCGAATTCGACATTCTGGGCAAATATATCGCTCGACTCAAGAGCTTTGAATAAGCCAGCAAAGTTAAGTACGGACGTTCTAAAAAACTTGCACATTTCTTACGTTTTGCGCACAAAGCAAGTCTAAATGTGCATTTTTTTTATAAAATATTTGCGTAAGCCATAAAAAAGTGTTACTTTTGCCCCCGTGTTTTGTCCCAAATTGAACATTGGACAGTAACTTATTAGACGATAGCAAGTCTGACAATCGCACTAGACGACGTACAACTTGAGTACTGAGCACTAACAAACTTAGGAAATTATAACAATAACCATTTTTAAAAATATGAGTTTAAAAATCGTAGTACTTGCCAAGCAAGTACCTGACACAAGAAATGTGGGTAAGGATGCGATGACCGCCGAAGGTACAGTAAATCGCGCTGCCCTTCCTGCAATCTTCAATCCTGAAGATTTGAACGCATTGGAGCAGGCTCTCCGTTTGAAAGAGCAGAATCCAGGTTCTACAGTTGGAATTTTGACCATGGGTCCTCCACGTGCTGGAGAAATCATCCGCCAGGGTCTTTATCGTGGTGCTGATACAGGTTGGTTGCTTACCGACCGTCTCTTTGCCGGTGCTGATACATTGGCTACTTCCTATGCCATTGCTACCGGAATCCAGAAGATTGGTGACGTTGACATCGTGATCGGTGGTCGCCAGGCTATCGATGGTGATACAGCCCAGGTAGGTCCGCAGGTGGCTCAGAAGTTGGGATTGAACCAGGTAACCTACGCAGAGGAAATCCTCAAGGTAGAGGATGGCAAGGCTACTATACGCCGCCTCATTGATGGTGGTGTGGAGACTGTTGAGGCTCCATTGCCATTGGTTATCACCGTAAACGGAAGTGCTGCTCCATGTCGCCCATGCAACGTGAAGCTCGTAATGAAATATAAATACGCTACCTGCCCTATGGAGCGCAAGGGTGATGAGCCTTGGGCCAACCTCTATGAAGAGCGCCCTTACCTCACCCTGAACCAGTGGAGCGTTGCCGATGTAGATGGCGACCCTGCACAATGCGGTCTGAGCGGTTCACCTACCAAGGTGAAGGCCGTGAAGAACATCGTGTTCCAGGCTAAGGAAAGCAAGACCTTGACCAGCAGCGATGAAGACATCGACGGACTGATGAAGGAATTGTTGAACGAAAGTATTATCGGATAATTTTGAAAAGACAATGAACAACGTATTTGTATATTGCGAGGTAGAAGGCACAACCGTTGCCGAAGTATCTCAGGAATTGCTCACCAAGGGTCGTAAGCTCGCTAACCAGCAGGGCGTGGAGCTCCATGCTATCGTGGCTGGTACCGGCATCAAGGGTCAGGTAGAGGATCAGATTCTCCCTTATGGTGTAGATAAATTATTTGTTTTCGATGCTGAGGGATTGTTCCCATATACTTCAGCTCCTCATACAGACATTCTCGTCAACCTCTTCAAGGAGGAGAAGCCTCAGATTGCATTGATGGGTGCTACCGTTATCGGTCGCGACCTCGGTCCTCGTGTTTCTTCTTCATTGACCAGCGGTCTTACCGCCGACTGTACAGAACTTGAAATCGGTGATTACGACGATAAGAAGAGCGGCAAGCACTATGAGGGACTGCTCTATCAGATTCGTCCTGCCTTCGGTGGTAACATCGTGGCTACTATCGTAAACCCAGACCACCGTCCTCAGATGGCTACAGTCCGCTCTGGCGTGATGCAGAAGAGCATCTACGAGGGTGAGTGCAAGAAGGAAGTGGTTTATCCAGAGGTAAGCAAGTATGTTCCTGCTGAGGACTTCGTAGTAAAAGTACTCGACCACCACGTAGAGGCTGCCAAGCACAACCTGAAGGGTTCTGCCATCGTCGTAGCCGGCGGTTATGGCGTAGGAAGCAAAGAAGGCTTCGACCAGCTCTTCGAGTTGGCTCATCTCCTCCATGGTGAGGTAGGTGCTTCTCGTGCTGCAGTAGATGCAGGTTGGGTAGATCACGACCGTCAGATTGGTCAGACTGGTGTTACCGTTCATCCTAAGGTATATATCGCTTGCGGAATCTCTGGTCAGATTCAGCACATTGCCGGTATGCAGGATTCAGGCATCATCATCTCTGTAAACAACGATCCTGATGCTCCAATCAACAAGATTGCCGACTACGTTATCAACGGCAATGTTGAGGATGTGGTTCCTAAGCTCATCAAGTACTACAAGCAGAATTCTAAGTAATCTGCATTACACATTATTTAAATAAGAAAAGCAAAATGGCTAATTATTATACAGACCATCCTGAAATAGAGTTCCACTTGAATCATCCGCTCATGAAGCGTGTTGTGGACTTGAAGGAAAGAAATTACGCAGAAAAAGACCAGTTTGAAGATGCTCCAGTAAACTACGAGGATGCCATTGAGAACTACAAGCGATTGCTGGATATTACCGGCGATGTAGCTGCTAACATCATCGAACCAAACTCTGAGGATGTTGACCTCGAAGGTCCACACCTTGAGAATGGCCGCATGATCTATGCCAGCAAGACATTCGAGAACCTCGATGCTACCCGCAAGGCTGGCCTCTGGGGCTTGTCAATGCCTCGTCGTTACGGCGGTTTGAACTTGCCTAACGCCATCTTCTCTATGGCTTCTGAAATCATAGCTGCTGCCGATGCCGGTTTCCAGAACATCTGGTCGCTCCAGAGCTGTATCGATACACTCTATGAGTTCGGTTCTGAGGAGCAGCGCCAGAAGTACATCCCTCGCATCTGCGCAGGCGAGACCATGAGTATGGACTTGACAGAGCCTGATGCTGGTTCTGACTTGCAGCGCGTAATGCTGAAGGCTACACAGGATGAGGACGGCACATGGCGTCTGAACGGTGTGAAGCGTTTCATCACCAATGGTGACTCAGACATCCACTTGGTTCTGGCTCGTTCTGAGGAAGGCACCAAGGATGGTCGTGGTCTTTCTATGTTCATCTACGACAAGCGTGATGGTGGCGTAACAGTCCGTCACATCGAGCACAAGTTGGGTATCCACGGTTCTCCTACCTGCGAGTTGGTTTACAAGAATGCCAAGGCAGAGCTTTGCGGTAACACCCGTCTCGGTTTGATTAAGTACGTGATGGCTCTGATGAACGGTGCCCGTCTGGGTATTGCAGCTCAGAGTGTAGGTGTTGAGCAGGAGGCTTACAATGAGGGTTTGGCTTATGCCAAGGAGCGTGCTCAGTTTGGTGAGAAGATCATCAACTTCCCAGCCGTTTATGACATGCTTTCTAGAATGAAGGCTAAGTTGGATGCAGGCCGTTCACTCCTCTACTGCTGCGCTCGCTACGTAGATATCTACAAGGCTTTGGAAGACATCGCCCGCGACACCAAGCTCACTCCAGAGGAGCGTCAGGAGATGAAGAAATACACCCGCTTGGCTGATGCATTCACACCATTGGCTAAGGGTATGAACTCTGAGTATGCTAACCAGAATGCATACGATGCCATCAGCATCCACGGTGGTTCTGGTTTCATCATGGAGTACAAGTGCCAGCGACTGTTCCGTGACGCCCGCATCTTCTCTATCTACGAGGGAACCACCCAGCTTCAGGTAGTAGCAGCTATCCGCTACATCACCAACGGTACTTATCTCAGCATTATCAAGGAGATGTTGGAGAATGAGGTATCAGATGACTTGAAGCCATTGAAGGAGCGTGTAGCTAAGCTCGTAGAACTTTACGAGGCAGCCATCAACAAGGTGAAGGAGGCAAACGATCAGGCTGTTCACGACTTCCTGGCTCGCCGTCTCTACAATATGACTGGCGACATCGTAATGTCACTCCTCATCCTCGATGATGCTACCAAGGCACCAGAGATGTTTGCCAAGAGTGCCAACGTATATGTTCGCATGGCAGAGGAGGAAGTTCTCGGTCATTCAGCATACATCCAGAACTTCAAGGCAGAAGACTTGGAGAGCTTCAAGGCATAAGACATTTATAAGAATCAGATAATTTAAAAAGTCCGTGGGCATTCATTTACTCACGGACTTTTTTTTACAAACTTTCTTCTTTATTTATCTGATATACTCCCAAAATTTTTGGGGGAATCGGATACCACATATCTATCTTTCTCATTTTCATTGAATTAGCACAAATATCAAGTTTTGTACAGCAAGGCACAAGATTAAAAGGAACTTTCTGCAAAAAAACGCATCAAGCATCTACCTCAATCGGAGCAAAAGAAATGTACACCTCATAAATATACTTTATAAGCAGATTTCTTCTACAATTTACAAACTATCGTTAAAAAACAAGTATAAAAGAAAGATTTTGCTGCTAAAATGAAGCTATTTAAAAAGAAATGACTATATTTGCAATGTCTAGCTCGGGTAAAAGCCCTTAATGGGCAAAGGTTGGGCAGACATACATATCGGTAAAGGCGTTTTTGGACGCTTTGGTTTTGATGATAGAAGAATCTCGCAAATTCATCGACAAGTCAAGAACAAAGCAACGGGAACGCCCCAAGGGATGTATTATATACAGCCCTCATTGTCTTCGGATGCCAAAAACATTCGTTGGTAGGGAGGGTATACTATATACTTACATCGGCGTAGGGGCTTTCAGCGTTGTTCGTTTCAGACTTGTCGGGCAATGCGAGAGCCTTTCTATCATGAAGCGAGCAACAGAATGGCTCTACGCTTTTTTCGTATGTATCAATCTATTGGTAAAATCTATAAATGTGTGCAATAGAGCCTTTGCCATCAAATGAATCAATATGGAACAAGCATTAGAAGCAAAGTTCAAGAATGTAATTTCAAACCTTGACAGTAAGTTCTCTTCTCATGATTTCATCAAGAGATTCTTGGCTATGTATGAGAATGAGTACCGTCTATGGTTTAATGAATCAACCGTACATGCTATCCATGCAAAGATTGGCAAACTTTTGGTTGATAACCAAGAAGTACTCGGAATAGAAAGAAATGGAAGAACAGACAGCGAGACCTTTCATGGAACCATTGGCAATGTACAAAGTTGGAAGAATGTCCAAAAAAATGGGGCTGGGGGCCTTGCAACTTTGATTGTTTTTACTTTTGTCCTACTGGGGACATTTTTGCCTTCATCAGCTCGAATTATCTACGATTATAATAGTTGGACTAAACAGGATACAATTTGTGCCACCTCATTTGCCGAGCAAACAAAGGGTTGGGAATGGCTTTTCATAGATAGTAGAACTAAGAAAAGTGTATCTTATCCAGTAGAAGCAGAATACTATGTTTATGATTCTCATCCCCAATACAAAGTTGTTGGAATACAAGATGACTATAACTTATTGGTGTATGATGAGAATGGCAAACTTTTACGTGTGGCATATTCTGGTCCAACAGAATTTGGACGCTTGAGTCATTTTGACAGCAACGCAGAAGTGTTAGACCACTTGCTTTGGGAGGCAAGCCGTTTCAAACATCTTGAGGAAGCAAGACAGAAACTGTTGTCAATCGAAGAGTTCAAAGAAATTCAAGATGAAGATGAATACCGCTATTCTTCACAAGATAGACATCATAACTATTATGAAGCATTCAAAGATAATGGGCTATACCGATATTATATAGATAGACGCCCTATCACTATATCATTTGTTGATGGTTCTACTTATCAGAAAGAATTTCTAGAGCTTGATTATTACGGAGGTGTAAAATACAAAATTGACAAGTTGAATGCTATAGTGAATAAAATCAATGAGAACAACGATTTGTTTTCTGCCGAAATAACAAGTGGTGAAAGTGAAGATGATAAAATGATCAAGTTCAAGCAAAAGGTGTTCGATCCAGATTCTTCTTATATCATTCGTTCATTATACGAAACTCGATCGGGTAGTTGGCGCGATTATGCAGAAGAAGTAAAAGGAGACATGGTCTTAGATGCCTATAAATCCAATCAGTATAACATTCAGTCTGAGTCTCAACTCGTACGAAAGTTTGTGGAGAAGAAAATTGCAAACCTATATTTTTCGGGAATGTTCACAACCCAACAATGGTTAGCTGTTTGCAAGAAGCACAATCTTCAACTTGCCTATACTGATGGCTTGGCAAATCAAAAGTTAACACCTCAACAAGCATTTCAAAAGGGGCTTAAAGAAAGAAACTTGGAGGAATCACAACAAGCAGAGAGATTTATCGAACAGATAAAGAAAGATCTCAAGGAAAATTATAATGCGCCTCTTTTTGAGAGAGTGGACGACTTGGCTTTTAGAATCATCTTTACCAATACAAAGACTGGTGAGAAGAAATGCTTTATAGAGAGGTATAACTCAGAAAAAGCCTTTGAGTATTCAAGCACAATAGAACGTGAATAATGAGACAAAAGCTATCACTATTACTGATTAGTGCTTTGACGTGTTCTTCTATCAATGCCCAATCTAAAGTATATGGCGACTTTGATGGTGACGGAAAGAAGGAGTACGCCTATTTGGTTCATCCCAAGACATATATAAATAAGGATGGGGATTTCGTTTATGAAGGAATGCCAAAGCCGGCATATACTTACATCAAGTTTTCCCAAAAGTCAATACCTGCTATCAAGATAAAGGACTGCATTGGCGGGAAACTTCAAAATCTTGGTGATTTAAATGGTGATAAACGAGATGACATTGGATTGTGGTATGATTGGCTTTCTTCCGATTGGCATCCTTATGGTGCTTGGATATTCAAAAATGGCACATGGAGTATGGTATCCAAACCTTTGGAAATACATAGTATGATGTGGAATATAAAAGGAAAGAATTTCAAGCCTATACAAAAGGCTGGATTGGGCAAAGTTAAGATATACTATAATACTTGGAGTAAAGATTACGAGCAAATTCTCATCAAACAAAAGGTTGTTAGTATCTACCCTTAACATGATTTTCTGCTATTACTTCTCGCCATCGAAGGGGCAGCAACATACTTTTGAAGAGGATGATTTGTCATCTTCGGTATCCAACAGAAGAGCTTGTTTACTAATCTCAATGGGAGCCCATAAACCAACCAAACGCCTCAACAACATCATTTCAAAATTCCCCTTGGATTGCCTTTGGCAGCCCAAGGGGAGATTGCTATTATTTTTTCTTGCTATTACTTCTCGCCATCGAAAGGTCAGCAACATATTTTTGCTGTGGATGATTAATCATCTCCGGAATCCAATAGAAGAGCTGATTGTTTTCCAACAGAACCTTAATATTCTTATTTTTGAATGACTTTGAATTTCTATGTAGCAATACAGAAAGGTCATCCATACTTAAAGGAACAATAGAACACATATCAACCACCAGCTTATTAAGAACATCTTTAGGAACTCTTTTCCCAACCTCATCAATTCTCTTTTTTATATGATCAGGCAACAGAAGCAACAATTCTTCCCGATTTACACCTTGGTACCTTTCTTCAAAGGTACCAACCTCACCTTGGTACCTTTCTTCAAAAGCTTGGTACCTTTCGTTCTCACCTTGGTACCTTTCGCCTAATATACCATGCTGAGGTAGTAACCTTTCGTTCTGAGGTGGTAACCTTTCGCCTAAAGATACCACCTTGGAGGTTCTTATATAATAAGTGTTACGACCTTGCCCTTTTTTCTCTAGGAATCCAAGATCACAGAGTTTATGAATCTCCAAGCGTGCACGGGCATGAGTGATCGAAGAATCCAGCTGGCGATAAGTAGCATTATCTATCGCACCCACTTCTCTCACGAAGACTAGAGCCAACTTCTGCTCATTCACCAAACCAAACTCGGCATATTGAGCCAACCACTCCATATTCTCCTTGCTGAGGAAATGATGGAGCAGAAGTCTTGCCGTAAACTTATTCGCTTCATGGTTCGACTCAAAAGTCGGCGGCATCAAACCAGCCTCCTTCATCAATCTGCGCATCGCACCAATACCAGTACCCTTAGTCTCTGCAAGATTCGTATCATGGAAAATCTCGCTGATTCTTGGATTACGAAGCATAGAGCCTGGCTCTCCCCAATCATCCTGAGGTTTCAGAGAATAGCCTGGATTATGAATCTCAATACGATTGGAATAGCGGATAATCTGAATCGGCTGGTTCACACGATTCGAACGATGAATATACGAATTGACAATCGCCTCACGCAATACCTTGTTTGGAAGAATCGCTGGTGTAGATGCCTGCATGGAATCTTTCTTCAGTTCAAAGCCTTTTGGCAGGTCATCCATCACAGCACTACATGCCTTGTTTACCATGAGGATTAATGGTCCGCGCATATCAATAGTTTGCTCAAAGCGATTATCGCCATCAGCTAACCATTGATTGCCAGAAATTCTAATGTAATCAACTCTGAAAGAAGGAACCAAACGACGAAGCGACATTTGTTTTCCAAAAACCAAGAGCCCCGTATAAGTCAAATCATATCCACCTTGCTTATTCTTCTTAATAGCTCCTAATGCCCTCAACAAATCTACATCATTCAGCGTCAGTTCTTCCGCATCAGGATTCACTTCCTTGCGAAGTTTACGATAGAAATTGAGTGCATTCTCATCTATATCATCAAGATCTGCATCATCTACAATACAACTATCATAGGTATCAGCAGATTGATAGAAAAGATACATATCCTCTTCTGAGCATTTTTCATCAGAAGGACCAATACGACGAAACGCCCCCTCAGGCAAACCACGCTTGGCAAAATACGCTGGTTTCTGACTCTCAGGTAACTCTTCTATTTTGACAACAATAACGGTCTTACCCAAATATTCCTCCACATTAATAATCGGGCGAATACGGACATTGAACATCGAATTGCACATAGCGACAAAATCAGATTGAATCTTGTCTGTATACTCTATATTCTCAGGCTCATAAATAGGTCTGCCATCTTCAGCTATTCCGGTACGCTTGGCACCTAAAAGCAGATAGCCACCGCACAGACCAGGCTCGTTGGCAAAAGCACAAACCGTTTCCATCATGCTCTTGCCAACAGCCGATGCCGACTTGGCCTCTATTCTTCTATTTTCATCAAAGCTATTTAGCTCTGCAAATAATTCCTTCGCTGTTCTCATTTTCTTAATTATATTTAGGTAAGGAGACGTCATTTGTCATCCTCTTTGCCTATTCGGCGGTAAAGTTAATCAAAAAATTACAAACTTACAAACAAAAGATGGATTTTTTCGCTTTATCCCTCTCATTTTCAGATATAATTAGTATCTTTGTGGCGTTTTAATTGGAGGACAAAGATATGAGTTTAAAATTAATTGATAGGGAGGAGAAAAAAGGACTTGCCAAACTATGGGAAGACATAGATATCTGGTGGTATTGCCATGTAACAGACAAATACCGCTCTGTATGTTGCTGGTTCAGAATATGCTGTAACAAAAGACGTTGGAAGCTCGTAAAACAAGCAGCCTTCCATACATATCCATTCTCTTATGAATATTTTTATGATTTGCAGAAAACATACATGGAAGAGTTAATAGCACATTATAAACATGGATATTTCGCTACAGCAGAAACTTACGAGCCAATAGTACGTTGGATAAAAATGGCGGTCAAACTCCATGATATTATGCTTGACAATAATGTTGATCTTTTCGACTATGAAGGAGAGATGGAGTTTGTGCCAATAGATGATGGAAAGTTCTATAAAATGAAAGACGACAATGTGAAGTACCATTGCTTGGTAAAGGTAAATATGAGAAACCTTGACCGCTATCTGAAATTATCACATAACCAAAAAGCTAAAGATTGGTATATAGAGCATCCTCATGAACTATACCAGTTGAAAGCATGGTACTTATACCATAAGTTACTTGCCTACTATGCACAATCTTGGTGGGACTAAGACCATTTTTTCGAAGTATAGAACAGTCATACGACCAATGGATATATAGCTATACAACTAAAGGGTGTATTGTCGTACAACCAAAGAATGTTGCCACTAGGCTCTGCAAATCGGGAATAGGGATTTCCCCTTTATACTTTAGGGAATCCTTCTCTTTTTATTTCAAAAGAAAGCTGTACTTTTGCAACCATAAAACAATATAATAACTTATAAAAACAGTATCGCTTATGAAAAGAAATGAAGTAATGGCGCTCATCGCCACAACCATATTGATGTTTGCCGTATGCCTCTCGGCTTCGGCTAAAGGAAAAAGAAACGTGGAGCGGGGAATGACCAAGCAGGAAGTAATAGCCATTCTTGGAAAACCTAAGCTCACCAGTTTCGACATGTATGGGGACAAATGGGAATATGACAAATATAATTATCTGTCTGGAGATTCCAAGTACATCACGGTCTTCTTCGACAGAAACGGAAAGGTTGTGCAGTACGATACAAAAATCATAGAACTAAACAGCCAAACATCGAATGTACAGCAGCCACACCCAACTCCACCCCTCTACGATGGAAGATGTGATCCTGATGGCAGAATGGATTACGGCTATTGTCTCGATGATGCTTCCTTCTCCAAACTATATAATAAGGTGAAGAAGGCAAGCTTTGATGACAACAAGTTCGACCTGATAGAAGTGGCAAGTCTCGGCTGTTACTATTCTTGTGCCCAAGCCGTCAGCATGATGAATATATTCACTTTTGGTGACAGCAAGATGAAAGCCCTCAGACTGATGGCTCCTCATATCATAGATTTGCAGAATGCTATTATCATCTATCAGCAATTCAATTTTGAAAGCGAGAAGCAAAAGGTAGGAGAAATATTAAGAAGCAGCAGATAATTATCTAGTATCTTAAAAAATGATATCAGCTATGATATAAGAGACTTTCATGTTAAATTATGCATATTGTTTAGTCGGTTTAACAAAATAGTTGTATTTTTGTAAAATCAATTAAACAATATTGAGTTATGATTCAAAAAGAAGTAATACCTGTATGGAAATGGTTACTCGATACATAAATTGCAAAACAAATGAATACAAAGATATTATCAAAAGACAAAGACCCAATGGGCGCCGCTATCCTTGATTATCAGAAATCGGGAAGAGCAGGAAGATTACGTGTGCTCTCTTCTATGTTCGAAGAGGACGAAATGCCGGTGAAACATCTCTTCAGAAAAGTTGAGGAGATGCCGATGCTGGAGCAGAAGGCCTTGCAACTCACAAAAGGGCGTGTACTGGATATCGGAGCCGGCAGCGGCTGCCATACGCTCGCCTTGCAGGAGAAGGGCTTGGAAGTAAAAGCCATTGATATTTCTCTTCTGAGCTGCGAAGCGATGGAACTGAGAGGAGTAAAGGATGCGGAATGCATCAATCTTTTCGATGAACATCTGGAAACAGGGTTCGACACCATCCTCCTTCTGATGAACGGAACGGGTATCGCCGGAAAGATAGAACATCTCCCTGCCCTCTTCAACCGTCTCAAGGCTTTGCTCAACAAGGGCGGACAGATTCTTATCGATTCCTCCGACCTGAAATACATCTACGAGAATGAAGACGGAAGTTTCGACATCAATCTGAATGGTGCCTACTATGGTGAAGTGGATTATCAGATGATTTACAAAGACATTAAGGGAGACTGTTTCGACTGGCTCTACGTAGATTTCCCATTGCTCAAGTCCATTGCCGAAACCTGCGGTCTGCATGGTGAACTCGTGGCAGAAGGCGAACACTACGACTATCTGGCGAGGATTTTCTAAAAAACATCATAAAAAAGTGAAGGAGCTAAGACAAATGTTCTTGGCTCCTTCACTTTTTTCCTCCTAACCTATTTTATCTTATCGTTGAAATCGTGACATCTGAGAACTCGTTCATGTAATCAAGAATCTCCATGGTGTGGAAATCGCGCTTCGCCTTGATTTCAATGTTCGCTTCCAGGAATTCCTCCTTCGAGTAGCGGCGCTCTTTCAGCTCATAGGAATGAACTTCCAAACCTTTCTGCTTGATTTGCCTGATAAATTCCTTCACGCTTTCACGAGATGGCGCAGTGAAGGTCAAGTCGATGGTAGTTGTTCCCAACTGCGGAATCCAGTAGTTCAATACTTCCAGTCCCAGCAGCACCATCGCCGTGGTAATAGCTGCAGCTACATACATTCCCGTACCGCACGCCAGACCGATGGCTGCCGTCACCCACAAGCCAGCAGCAGTAGTCAATCCTCTCACCACGTTCTTCTGGAAGATAATCGTTCCGGCGCCCAGAAATCCAATGCCCGAAACCACCTGCGCAGCCACACGGGAAGAATCCTTTAAGTCAATTCCGAATCCATACTGGGAAACGACACAGAAAAGCGCACTTCCCAATGCCACGAGAAAGTGAGTACGGAAACCTGCCTCCTTGGCACGATATTCTCGCTCAATGCCTATCGCTCCTCCCAAAAGCAGGGCGAGAGACAGGCGAATGGTCAGGTCAATATAAGTTGCATCCATATTATTCCTTTCTTTTATAGTTTGCTTGCAAAGATAATGCAAACGAGCGCAATGTAAGCTTGCTTACAGATTGCCGAGTGCAGCTTATCTTCTGCAAAGATAACATAATTCAAAGACACTACAAAATAAAACTATCATTTTTATTACGAAAACATCATTTTTCTTTGGTAATTCAAGAAAAAAAGCGTATCTTTGCCACGAATGATATTCGTATCAATATACATGATTCACCTTTTTTAAACGACAAAAGATATGAAGATAACATTATTTTTGCTCTTGGCAACAGCTGTTGTCGGCAGAGCACAAACAACCACAGAGTTGCTACCAGTTGGCACTGAAGCACCTGACTTCCAAATCACCAATGACAAGACAGGCAAGAAAATATTCCGTCTGTCCGATTGGAAGACCAAGACCGATGCAGACGGCAAGGTGGTACCAGGCGTATGGACCGTACTCGACTTCTGGGCTTCATGGTGTCCAGACTGTCGCAAGGACATGCCAAAGGTAAAAGAAATATCAAAAAAATATCTCACGAAGATACAGCTCGTCGGGATTTCATTCGATACCGACAAGGAAAAGATGAACAAATATCTCAACAGCAACCACTACGATCAGTGGATGCAATACTGCGAGGGAAAGAAATGGAAGGAAACTCAGATTTCCAAGGATTACCACATCTCATGGATTCCAACCTCCTATCTCATCGACCCTGAGGGAAAAGTATACTTCTCTACCGTCAAGGCCGAGGAAATGATGCAGAAACTGGACTCGCTCAACAATTTAGGTAAGCTAACAGCCTTTATAGAGATGCCCCACTACCCTGGTGGAGAGGCGGTCTTGATGAAGCAACTATCCGTCAATACCAAGTTTCCAAAGTTGTGCCAAAAGTATAAAGCCGCAGCCAAAGTAAAAGTGGAATTTATCGTCGAGAAAGATGGAAACGTCTCTGATGTCGGAATACAAAGTTACCAAGTGTTAGACAACCCTAACGGCAAAGATTTCAACAAGCTGTCAGGAGCTGAGCAAACCCAAGTCCGCTCACAAATTCGCACTCTCTTCGAACAGGAAGGCATCCGTGTTGTGAGCACATTGGGGAAATGGACACCCGGCAAAATAAGGGGCGAGGCTACACGCGTACACTATACCGTTCCCATTGTATTCAGACTACATTAGAATGGGCTGACAAGTTTCAAGACACGTGGTATGACCAAACAGGAAGTCATCGACATTCTTGGCGACCCCAAGACCAAAAGTTTCGATGAATATGGAGACAAATAGAAATTCTATAAATTCACAAATACACATTATTTAATAATATATATGGCAACAGTTGACGACAAGAAGATCATCTTCTCAATGGTGGGCGTATCTAAGATTATCCCACAAAACCAGAAACAGATTCTGAAGAACATCTACCTATCGTTCTTCTACGGAGCAAAAATCGGTATCATCGGTTTGAACGGTGCCGGTAAATCTACGTTGATGAAAATCATCGCAGGACTTGAGCAACCTACCCAGGGTGAGGTGGTTTGGAGCCCAGGCTACTCTGTGGGCTACTTGCCTCAGGATCCTCCGCTCGACGAGAACAAGACCGTGAAGGAAAACGTGATGGAGGGTGTGCAGAAAATCTATGATGCACTCGCAGAATATGAGGACATCAACAATAAGTTCGGTCTCGAAGAATATTACGGAGACCCTGATAAGATGGACAAGCTGATGCAGCGCCAGGCTGAGGTGCAGGATATCATCGATGCTACCGATGCCTGGAATATCGACTCCAAGCTGGAGCGTGCGATGGCTGCCCTGCACTGTCCTCCTGGTGATTGGCCAGTTACCAATCTCTCGGGTGGTGAGCGCCGCCGCGTGGCTCTCTGCCGTCTGCTCTTGCAGAAGCCGGATGTACTCCTGCTCGATGAGCCTACCAACCACCTGGATGCTGAGAGCATCGACTGGCTGGAGCAACACCTGCAGCAGTATGAGGGTACCGTAATCGCCGTAACCCACGACCGCTACTTCCTCGACGACGTGAGCGAGTGGATTCTGGAGTTGGACCGTGGCGAGGGTATTCCATGGAAGGGCAACTACTCTTCATGGCTCGACCAGAAGACCAAGCGAATGATTCAGGAGGAGAAGACTGCCTCTAAGCGCCGCAAGACATTGGAGCGCGAGTTGGAATGGGTTCGCATGGCGCCTAAGGCCCGTCAGGCTAAGGGTAAGGCTCGTCTGAACTCTTACGAGCAGATGCTCAACCAGGAGCAGAAGGAGCGCGAGGAGAAGCTAGAAATCTTCATCCCTAACGGTCCTCGTCTGGGTAACAAGGTGATTGAGGCTCAGCATGTAAAGAAGGCGTTCGGCGAAAAGGTTCTCTTCAACGACCTCAACTTCATGCTTCCTCCTAACGGCATCGTAGGTGTGATTGGTCCTAACGGAGCCGGCAAGACTACCCTCTTCCGCCTCATTATGGGCTTGGATCAGGCTGATGGCGGCACATTCGAGGTGGGTGAAACCGTGAAGCTGGCTTATGTTGACCAGCAGCACAAGGACATCGACCCTCAGAAGACTGTTTACGAGGTGATTTCCCAGGGCAACGAAACCTTGCGTCTGGGTGGCAGAGATGTGAACGCACGTGCTTACATCAGCCGCTTCAACTTCTCAGGCACCGACCAGAGCAAGCTCTGCAGTGTTCTCTCGGGTGGTGAGCGTAACCGTCTGCAGTTGGCCTTGGCATTGAAGCAGGAGGGTAATGTATTGCTCCTCGATGAGCCTACCAACGATATCGACGTGAACACGCTGCGTGCATTGGAGGAAGGTTTGGAAGCATTTGCCGGTTGTGCGGTGGTAATCAGCCACGACCGCTGGTTCCTCGACCGAATCTGTACCCACATTCTTGCCTTCGAGGGCAATGGTGAGGTCTTCTTCTTTGAGGGCAGCTATTCTGAGTATGAAATCAACAAGGCGCGCCGTCTTGGCGATACAGAAATCAAGAAGGGTCGCTACCGCAAGTTGATGGAGGAATAAAGATTCGAAAAAGAAAAGAAGGACTCGGTTCTGAAACTATAAAAAACAAAAGAAAAGGTGTGTCTTTGCCTTAAGACACACCTTTTTTGTTTCTATGCAGCCGTTTTCAAAAGCTTTACCAGATGCAACCAGGACGTTCAGGAAACTGCGTCGCGACGTATCTGGCTGTACGTCGCGACATAATGATTATTACGTCGGGACGTATCAGATGCTACGTCGGGACGTAATTTCTTCTATGTCGTCAGTTAAATTGCAAAAAAAACAAATGAAAAAGCCAAGCATTGAACCGAAAAAAAGGATTTTTGCTCAATGCTCTCTTAGTTTTCACCCCAAAATCCCTCTAAAGCACCTATATTTCGCTGTTTTTATGGCAATATATGGCAGATAGAACCAAAGAACAGAGAATTGCCATACCCATAATGCATTCGTAATCAAAGAGATAACCTATCAGTATGGCAATATGGCAATTCTTTGACGCAATATATATAAAACAGCATGCCCGACACAAAAAAAGGGAAGCGCCGAAACGACACTTCCCCATGGATTGGATGAATTATATAATCATCTGTCTCGCGACATTTTATTCTGTGTATGCAGTCTTGTAGGCAGAGTCAAAGAACATAGCGCAAGAACCTACACCAGTCGCATACTCATGCTGCTTCTGACCAGCGCTGTCATACTCCACTACATAGCCGTTACCATTATAGTCGGCATAGCCATTATCGCCCATTTTATAAGAGAGCACAAAGATATGACCATTCAATGGGTCGGCGAAGATGCCGCATGGGCTCACAGGCATCTCTGAGAGCGTCATCGCCTGTGCTTGCGTACTTCCTGCTACGAGCACACTCACGCTAGGAGTGCTGCCAAAAGGTGCATTGAGCACATAGAAATAAGGACGAACCACATCCATACGTGTTGTAGCACTAGGGGTTACGCATACAGCATAGTTGCCATCTGCCACCTTCTGAGACTTGCCCTCGGCGAAACTCACTGCACGTAGGGCATTCTCGCCATAAGCATTATAAGAAGCATCATAATACTGGTTGTCGAGAACATACAAAACATTAGATGCATAATAGATGCTGGTAGGATTGTTCACCCCCTCAATATTCTTTGTCTCTACATTGTCGTTGGAAAGATTGATGCAAGAGATGTTGCCACCACCAGCACCATAGTTGCTGTTGGCAACGTAGAGATTGCCATTACCGATGACCAAGCCCTCAGGATAGCTGCCCACCTTCCACTTCTTCTGAAGAGCAAAATCTGTGGTGTCCACGGCTGCTACATAGCCACCGTATGTAGTGAAATAAACCTTGCCTCCGTCGGCGATGATATGGCGAGGATGGACGCCCTCGGCATTGCCCAGCAGGTCTGTGGTCTTGATTTGCTTGATGCTCTGCTTGGTTTTCTTGTCGATTACCTCGATGGTGTTGCTCTGATCTACGGCAAGATAAATCTTGTTGCCATATACGATGCCGTCGTTGGCAGTATCACCGAGCGGACGACCATTAGCCGCATTGAATACTTTCTGTGTGGCTGTGCTTGAAGCATAGTCGATAGCTGTGAGAGAGCTCTCAATTTTTTTATACATGTTACCTGAATTCACGACATAAGCGCCCGTGCTGTACTCCTGGAGATAAGTCTCAGGACCATCGTTGTCGTCGCTACATGATGTCATCACTGCAGTACCCATCAAGAGCACCGCCAAACCTAATAAATACTTTTTCATTTTCTTTTTCTGTTTATATTTGAATCTAATTTGTTACTATCTAGAAGTTATACCCGATGCTTAACATCCAGCTGCGGCGAGGCATCGGATAATGCCCTACGAGTTCATACTGCTCAGACAGCAGGTTCTTCACATCCATCCTGACCTTCACACCTCTCAGGGATTTCCCCAAAAGAGTCAGTCCGTCCAGCTGACGATAGAGCGTCAACCCCATGTCCCAGTAACCACCCACTTCGGTGCCATCATAGTGCTCATTGTTGGCCCATCGCTTGCTCATTCCCTGCCCATGGAGCGAGACATTCACCCAGGGATTCTCCCACCCCAAGGCAATACTGCCCGAGTGCAAAGGGATATAGGCTACTTGATTGCCATAATATTTGGACGAGCGGTCGGTATGGTTCACCACGTGCTGGTAGCTATACGACCCTTGCAGCGAGAGTTGCTGCCCCGGAGCCATCTGCCAGGTGCCACGCAAGGAGGCATCCACGCCAACAACATCAACCCGTGCCAAGTTCACAGTACGCCAAACGAACATATTGTAAGGTACGCCCACAATCTTGTCGGTCACCCGATTGCAATAGCCGTCCAGCGTTGCTTGAACATTCCATCCCTTATAACGTAGGGATTCGCCGTTCCCCCCATCTCCTGAAGAAGTTTTTTTCCACGTAAGCCCGACATTCAACTGTCGGGTTTTCTCAGGCTTCAGATCTGAACTTCCATAATGGAAGAAATAGTTCTCGTTGAAAGTAGGAACCCGGAAGATGTCCTTGTACGAAGCCCTGAGATAAAGCTCATCGCTGGCAGTACCATTCCCCAGGAGCCGATAAGAAAGCGAAAGCGATGGCGAAAGCCGGCGTGCATCCTTGGCAGCCTGTCCTGCTTTGGTAGGATTGGCGCTGCCTTGCAGAGTCTCTATCTTGCGCCCCACGCTGTTGAGGTAAACCGAAACCAGCATCCTGGCAAGAGCTACCCATCTTCCCTTCGCATATCGGGCAGAGAGCGACTGCAGGATGCCATGTCGATGAGGTCGCAGGTCGGTGGCGAGGGTGCTGTTGAGCGAGTTCATCATCCAGTCGGCAGAGTAATCCAGCGCCCAGCTATCATCCGGCATCCACATCAGTGCTGCCGAAGTATAATATTCCCTCTGCCAGTAGGTAGCATCATTGCGTCGATTTGCCACGAGCGTGTCCTGATAGGCAGAGCTCGCCCAGTTCATCTTGGCTTGCACCTTCAGCATCCAATGGTCATCAAGACTTCTGGCTTGCCACCTCGCCTGAGCAAAGGCGTTGCGGTCGTGCAACTGTTCGGCTGTTACATCGGTATAATATCTCACGATGCCAGGCAACTGTCGGTCGTTGTCATAATAGTAGATCTTTGCCCACAATTGGTTCCGGCTCATACCATCGGCTCGTCTGCCCATCATCCAGTGCATATTCAGTTCGCCATGCCCCGAGTTCATACGACTGTTGGTTCTTCGCTCATGGGTAGTATATTTACCATTGTGCAAAATGAAAGGATAGTCGTTTTCGGCATAGGTGTACTCACCCATCGCCTGGAGAGTGAACCTATCTGACAATCTCTGCACATAGCGCAGATAAGGCGAGACATATCCGAAGGCCCCCACCTGCAACTGAGTAGAGAGGTGAGGCTGCTGGTCGATGGGAATCTCGCTCATGGTCTCGATGGCAAGCAAAGCTGCCACCGAGGCTTGCCGGGCCGAGATGAAGATGTCGTCGTTGTCACCAATGGTGAGTCGCAATGTCTGCACTTGGTCGAGCGAATAACGGGACACATCAATTTCGCCGCCCTGACATTCGCTGAGCAGCACACCATCGTAACTCACGCCCGTGTGTCCCGCTCCGAATCCACGCACAGCTACCGTCTTCATTCCTCCAGCTCCACCATAGTCGCGCAGATTGATGCCTGGCATGCGGTGCAAAGCGTCGGCCATATCCGTAACGCCAAGCCTTAACATATCCCCATTGTCCAAAAGCAGGAGAGGCGATGTGCTCGTAAGTATCCGGTGCTGCCGAGCATTCACTTTTACTTCATGCAAGTGCTCGGTACGAATGGAATCTTGCCCCAGACCCACTTGTGCATACAACAGTAGCAAGCCACCGAGACAAAATATCCTCAATGCCTTCATTCATTCTATCTTTTATATTATTATCTGTGTCTCCATCACGAACCCATCCCACGGGGTTGGATAGAATCATCGGAATCTCTTATCCTAAAGACACTCTTTCATCATATTGTTTCCGATGGCAACGGCAGGTCTTCTGACTTGCGTCCTCCCCGCATCTCACTCTATGTAAACATAAAAAGATGCAAAACTCATGGCAAGCGGTCTTCCCGAAAAAATGTCAGTGACCATGGTGCTTGCCGCAATAAGACGCTTACAGCAGCGGGACTGTCCGGGCTTCTCACCCGATTCCCTTTTAATCACTACGCACTCATCCTGCCTGAGGCGGCAGAAGGTGGCAGCGAACCAATTGCGGGTGCAAAGTTACTATAAAAAAATGAATAAAAAGATAACTTTATCCGCTTTTTTATTCCAGCAAGGATAAAATTATCTTTTTATTCAGAGTTCAGTTTATTCTTTTACGATTTCCAGGAGTTCTGCGAAATCATCGATGATCCATTCGGCAGAGGCGATCTGCTGGCGGGTTCCGTTGCCATAAGTCACGGCACAGACCTTGCAGCCGGCATGATGCGCCATATCTACATCGAAGTTCATATCGCCCACTACAAGGGTTTCATCTGCCGTTCCCTTCATCTCCTTCAATGCCTTGAAGACCATATCGGGTGCCGGCTTCGCATGCTCCACATCATCGCCTGCAACAATGGAAGAGAATATATCCTCCAGCTGCATCTGATGCACGTATCCATCCAGCGAGCAATGGTTTCGACTGCTGGCCATACCCAATACAAACCCACAGCGATGCAACGCTCTCAGGGTTTCTATCACATGAGGGAAGGGCTGCACGATCATCGTCTTTTTGTTCTCCAGGAAAATCTCGCGATAGGTTGCTGCGCATTCCATTCCCTCCTCAGCACTCATTCCGAAGAGCGAAACGAAGGCCTCATCCAATCGAAGACCGATGGTCTTGGTACAAGCCTCCTCCGATTTCACTTCCAGCTTTCTTGCACGCATCGTATCCTGCAGAGTCTTCACAATGAGACTCTGCGAATCGCCGATGGTTCCATCAAAATCAAAAATTATATACTTCATTATTCTTACCTTATTTGAAAACGGTCACAAAGGTACAGATTATAACTGAAACTACAAAGCAAATTGCTCACGAATTGCCTTTATTATGTTATTACGAGCCACTTCTGGCTTCATCGCCTCATCCAATGGCATTTCTACAGGAGTAACCTGAACAACTCTATCAAATCCTGCATCCAGCATAGCCTTTCTATCGCTAACTCCGCCCGATACTAGCCATATTTTCTGATTGGTAACATGCTCAAGAATTCTTTGCGGCAACTTCCCCATCAAGGTCTGACGGTCGCTATGACCTTCGCCCGTAATCACGAGATCTGCATCTAGAATGAGCGCATCAAAACCAATTTCATCCAAGAGCAGTTCAGCCCCTGGACGAGCCTCAGCATTGAAATATTGCAGGAAAGCATAGCCCAGTCCGCCGGCTGCACCAGCCCCAGGAGCCTCACTCCTATCATATCCGAAATGCTTGGCACTTACCTCGGCAAACTTCCTTGCCCTATCATCCAACATCTGCACCATCTTAGCATCAGCTCCCTTCTGAGGGGCAAAGACATGAGCCGCCCCATTTTCGCCGCAAAGCGGGTTGGTAACATCCGAAGCTAGCACAAAGCTGCATTCCTGTCGGATTTTCTTCCAGTCATCGCCCATCGCCTTGAGCATTCCAATGCCGCAATCGGATGTGGCGCTGCCGCCCAAGCCCACGATGAAACGTCGCACGCCCCGGCTCCAGGCACTCATAATCATCTCGCCCACGCCCCAGGAAGTAGCCTTCATCGGGTTGCGCTGTTCAGGCTCAATCAGAGCCAATCCGGCGGTCTGCGCAATCTCGATAATCGCTGTATCATTCACGATTCCGTATTCCGCCTCAATCCATCGCATCAGCGCATCATGGGCATGAATCTTCACTCGCTCTCCCTTCATCGCCGAAAGAAAAGCATCGAGCATACCCTCTCCCCCATCACTCATTTCCAGGGTAATGATTTCGGGAGAAGCATCTTCCGCATTCCATTCCTTCACTCCCGAAGCAATCGCCTCATTCACCTCTCTGCTCGAAAGGCAGCCCTTATAAGAGTCACAAGCTATTATTATCTTCTTATATCCAGCCCCATCCATCAGTCTGAGGCCATCATTTTTTCTATCCATATCCTATTTATATTATATCATTCCAAGAATCATCGCCTATCAAGCGATTCCCCTTTCAGCCCGCAAAATTAGCCATTATTCCTGAAACCACAAACCTTTTTTGGAAAAACTTTCAAAAACAGATGCTTCAGATAAGAGCTGATAGAAAAAAGAGGTTAAAACATTTGGCTATTAAAAAGATTCCTCGTATTTTTGCAGTAGATTTTTCAAAGGTTTTCTAAAGGTTAAAGGCTTATGTGCAAATATGAAGAAATAGAAGGTTGGCGACTCTCGAATGGCAAGACGATTCGGGAAATCAATAATGCCGTACACGATGAGGTGGAACGAATCTACCTGGAAGCGTGGGCGAAAGGCATTTCCGTGCCGTATTTTGAAAACGGAAAAACCTATCTTGCTAATCCTGATGGAAGCGATGTAGAAGCAACTCTTGATTTTGCGACACGCGAATATACTATCATAAAACAAGTTGCAGCTCCAGGAAAGGGGAAAATGAGTTACTTACTCCATGCATAATCCTCAAAAAAATTGCAACTATGACACGACGACTAGAATTCACCATTATTGCAGGACCAAACGGAGCTGGAAAAAGCAAACTTGGTCCATTCTATTCAAGTGTAAAAACATTCGATGCGCTTGTTGATGGCGAGGAAGAATAGTTCTTTTACAAGATTCTAGCAAATCATTTTATACCCAATTCCCCTCACATTGATGATTCTGATATTTTCATCGGCAGATAACTTGTGGCGGAGCTTGGTGATGAAAACATGAAGACTGCGGGAATTGAAGAAGCTGTCATCGCCCCAGAGTTGCAGGAGAATATCCTTGCTCTCTACCACATTGTTCTTGCTCTCCACAAGCATGCGAAGGATTTCGGATTCACGATGTGACAGTTCTGTATCCTTACCTTCCAACTGCAGAATCTGACTGGTAACATTCAGGCGATAACGACCGATGGAGAGCCATTGAACAGCAGCATCCGGATTATCAGGAGAAACATTTCCCCCTTCCTGTTCTTCAGAAGAAATATTTCCTGCAGAAGCCCGATGACAAAGCGACTTGATACGGACGATGAGCTCCTGGATGGCAAACGGCTTCTTCAGATAATCATTGCCACCCAATTCAAATCCCTCTACCACATCATTCACCGCCGAACGAGCCGTGAGGAAAAGCACAGGGGTACGGGAATCCGTCTTGCGGATACGGCGCACCATCTCGAAACCATCCATTTTGGGCATCATCACATCCGCAACCAGCACATCAGGCTTCTGGTCATCAAACATACGAAGCCCCTCTTCGCCATCATGCGCCGTGCGCATCTCGAAGCCCTGCGCCTCCAAGGTGTCGCTCAGAATCATCGCCAAGGATGTTTCGTCTTCTACCAGTAATACTTTTATCTTATTCATTGTTTCTTTTTTACTTTTTACCTTTTTACCTTTTTACCTTTAAGAAAATGCAGGGTGAAGCAGCTTCCTTTTCCCGGCTCGCTTTCTACGGAAACAGAACCGCCCATTTTCTCCATCAGGCTCTTGACATAGAAAAGCCCGAGACCATAGCCCTTGACCGTATATTTATTGCCATCCATCACCCGATAGAACTTGTCGAAAATATAAGGCAATTTATCGTGGGCAATACCGATTCCATTATCTGATACGGAAACCAGCACTTCATCCTCGGCTTTTCGGAAAGCCTTGATTTCTATCTTCACGCTATCTTCAGAATACTTGATGGCATTGTCTATGAGATTGCTCACGATGTTTGAGAAATGCATCCGGTCGACATGAACCATCAGATTTTCCGGTTCTACGGACAATGAAATATTCACCTTTTTATCCGTTTTTTCTCCTGATTTCACTTTCAGCTGATGCTGGGAGATTAATGGTTCAATCACCTCTTTCACTGGAACTTCCACGATATTGAACAGCATCGATTTCCGTCGTTCCATACTCATCGACAGAATCTTCTCCACCAATCCGCTGAGCGTCTGCAACTGCTCCTGGGCGATGGTGAGATACTTGCGCGCCTTATCAGGATGCTGGAGCATTCCGTAGTTCAGCAGGGAGTCGGTGGCAGCATAGGCTACGGCTATCGGAGTCTTCAATTCGTGCGTGATATTATTGGTGAAATCACTCTTCATCTCATCAAGCGTCTTCTGCTTGAGCATCGTATGAATCAGGAACCAGAAGACGAAAGCCAGGATGAGCATGATGAAGAGCGATGTGGCAAGGATGCCTGCCATCTGGCTGAGCACAGTCATCGTAAGCGGCTCTAGGGTGAGGACATATTTCTCCTCATTCGCCTCCCCCTCATTACAAACCACATATTGGTATTGCTTGGCATTGGCGGAAGGCACATACCCCTTCGTCGTCACTTTCGCCAAAACCTTCTTTCCTGCAAAAAGCTGAATCTGATGCGGAAGCGGATGAATATCGTCGCCCACCAACAAACTGTCTGAAAGCATCTTGACAACCCATGCACTGTCATAGTCATTGATGTCTGGTTTGGCGATTTCATTCAATTTGCCAAACAGCGCTTGTTGTACCATAGTTGCCAGCTTGCCCGACATCATCATCATCAATTCCTGGTCCTTGTCATCTTCACTACGCTTCTCTTGCTTGGTAAAAATTGTTTGAACAGACTGAACGATCTTTCCTCCACGAACCTTTTTCACCTTTACCTTTTGATCTATATCATCGTCTTCATCCATAGAAAAAGCAACAGTACCCGTCAGTTGTCCATGAGGCCCTTTATCATCATTGCGCAATCGTTCGATTCGCTTCTTCATCTCCATGAAGTGAGCGTACTCCATTCCACCCTTAATTTTCGCTTCAACCTCCTTTTCCTGAGACTGATAAAGCCCCACGAGCCAATAGGTCTGATATGCGAAGATGCAGACCAGAGCCGTGATGACGAGCGTAACTATGTATTTAAGATGTAACTTCATTCTTTCCTTTATTAAAAAATTTTTAAGATGAATTCAATACTCATTTTCTGAAAATCGGATAAACCTCCGTGGTATTCTTCCATCCCCATTTACCATTCTTTTGTGGCGCAAACTCTCGTCCCATCTTGGCTCCTATCCCCCAATGTTGATTGAACATCACTTCCATGAAGCCACCATAGCTGCTCTTGGGATTGAAAGGAGACATGATGACGCTTCGAGGGTCAGAGGTTTTCGTTGGAACATATCGTCCATAGAATCCCACTGTGAGCCAGTCGTTTACTTGATAAGCCATTCGTCCACCAAAAGAAGCTTTGGTGAGATTGCCAAATCCATATACTCCCGTGTTTATCTTTTCTATCCCGACATAAGGAGAAAAAACAAAACGCCCGAAATTTTGTTGATAAACAACCCCTGCAGTCTGCCTATTCATCAGTCCTGGGACTTCAATACCCGAAGAATATACCGCCATCGTACCCAAATTCGGGAAAGGAAGAGAAATATGAGGTATTGCATTCGGCGCAATCTCTAAAGATTTCCCTTCTTCCGACATCCAAGGTGCATTCGATTCAGAGTAATAAGATTTGCCTTGAAGTACAGGAAATCCACCGAGCGAAGGACGAGAATATTCCAACGACATACCTTCCTTAGGTAAAGATGCCTTCGGAATGGAATCCAAAGAAACACTCTTCACTTCCTGTGCTTGCATTACCAATGTACAAAAGCAAGCCATAACTGTCAATATGAATATTCTTCGTTTCTCTTTCATGCTTGCAAAAGTAATAAAAAAGAAGATAAGTAAGATACTTTTCAGGGAATTATTTCTGATTTGATAAGACTAAATAACACTTCTGATAAGACTTGATAATCAAAATCCCTTGCTGACACGAGATTTTTACAGTACTTTTGCAACCGAAATCGGGAGTTTTTTTCCGAAAGAACGATAAAAAGATAAGAAGAATATGAAAAGATTGGTTATATTAAGCGCTTGCCTGGCCATTAGTCTTGCCGGCTGGGCACAAGGAAACAGAAATGATTCCCTGAGAATGGACAGCATCATCCATTCCCTCCCCGATGTGATGGTAAAAGGCAAACGACCTATCGTAAAGGTGAAAGGAGCAGCATTGACCTATGACCTGCCTCAACTCATCAAAAACCATCCGGTGGATAATGCCTATGAAGCCATCAAGCAACTGCCTGGCGTGAGCGAACAGGATGAAGCCTTGACCCTCAACGCCCAATCCGTAACCGTGATGATAGACGGCAAGGCTACCACCATGACGAGCGAGCAGCTCTATTCGCTTCTGAAAACGATTCCTACCAGCCGCATCGCCAACGCTGAAGTCATCTATTCAGCCCCAGCCCGCTATCAGGTAAAGGGACAGGTCATCAACCTCCTGCTGAAGCACAACACAGGCTTTCACTCCCTGCAAGGCGAGCTCTTCGGCGGCTACACCCACCAGAACCGCAACAGTTACACTGAGCGCGCCTCCTTGCTCTTCACCAACAAGAAATGGGAAATAGACATGCTCTATTCTTTCGGTCATGGCAAGAGATATTATTACTATGAAAATGAGTTTGCCCACACCTTGACTGATGGCACTTCCTATGCCTTCTCTACACATAGCGACAATATCAAACGCCATCTCAACCACAACATCCGACTGAGCATCAACTATCATCTGGCGAAAAATCATCAGCTCAGCTTTGCCTACACCTCACAACTCAATAACACGAGAGGAACGTCAGAGGATGATGGCGATTTCACATCCCTTCTCAGAATCCATGCCAAGAGTCAGTTTCACAACTTCCGCCTGGATTACTCCACACCATTCGGTTTCTCGGCTGGAGCAGAATACACCTATTATAATTCACCGGATGAACAATGGCTAAAAAGCAGTCTCTACGATGAGATTTACGACATCACAAGCCAGCAGCGAATCGACAAATGGCACGCTTACCTCAAGCAGGAGTACGACTTAGGAAAAGACTGGGGCTTGAACTACGGCATCAATTACACCACATCAAGAGACAAGAGTTCGCAGGAAAGCAACAACAAATCTTCTTATGGCAACACCATTCAAAACGAAGATCAAATGTGTTTCTACATCGGAGCCAGCAAGTCATTCGGACAAAAACTCACGATGGAAGCATCGCTCATGGAAGAATATTACCACACCCCAATCTGGGATGAGTGGAACCTCTTCCCTACACTCTCCATCACCTATCTTCCAAAAGCTGGACACATCATCCAATTCGACTTGGATTGCGACAGAGACTACCCTACCTATTGGTCGGTGAAGGACTTCACCACCTATAATGCGGGCGGATATGGAAAGATTGTTGGAAACCCGACGTTGAAGCCATCACGAGACCTCAGCCTCTCGCTTACCTATATTCTGCACAGCAGATACGTGGCAAGTCTCTTCTTCAACAACTCGAAAGATGAATTTCGTCAGCTTCCTTACCAGAGCGACGAGAAGAAGGAGATGGAATACAAGCATGTCAACTTCGAACATGTAAACCAGGTAGGCTTGATGCTCACAGTCCCAATCAACATAGGCAACTGGTGGCAGAATCGCCTTACTTTCACCGGCGTTTATCAGAACGACAAGAATTCCCATTTCTATGATCTTCCATTCGACCGCAGCAAATGGTTCTGTCAAGCCCAGTGGAACGGCACTTTTCTCTTTGGCAAGCATGTGCTTCTCAACCTAGATGCTTCCGTCCATACCGACGCCATCCAAGGAATCATCGACATCCCAGCCTCAGGCTATCTCAACGCTGCCCTCACCTGGAAGCCTCTCAAGGATGACAAGTTCCAGCTGAAAGCCTACTGCAACGACATCTTCGAGACAGGCGACAATCATCTGCACGACACCTACCGAGGTCAGCACGTCATCAACAACATGTACTTTGGCAGAATCATAGGCCTCTCCCTCACCTATCGTTTCGGCGGCTACAAGGGCAAGCAGCATGAAGAAGTAGATACTTCCAGATTCGGGAAATAAAACGAGAAAAGCTCACCAAGACCCTCAAAGTCCTGACGAGCTTTTCTCTTTTCATATACTCTATTCAAGTTTCTTTACTTCAAAATATTGACATATCCCTTATTCTGTACCAATTCAGAATTTAAATCGATGCATTTCTGAGGAATCGGGAAGACGGTGGTGTAGCCGGAGGATTCACCCTGAAGAGGCGTACGGAGATCGTAGGCACCGGTGAATTTGCCGAAACGGATGAGATCCTGACGACGCCATCCTTCCCATACCAACTCCAGCAACCGCTCTTCCAGAATGTTATCGAGCGTAGCCTTACGGTAAGGCATTCCCACACGGGCACGAATCCTATTCAACTCCTCATCGCCATTCTCTCCGTTTCGGACCTTTGCCTCTGCCTTCATCAATAAAGCATCTGCATAGCGGAAAAGAACGATGTCGTTACTCTGCAACTTGCCGTCCATATAAGAGGTTCTATCCACCTCATACTTCGCCATCCTCGCTCCAGCCGTCTTGACAAACTTACTGTTGGTCAGGTTTTGAGCCACTTCAAAAGGCTGATACTCCAACGGCTTTCCATTATCCATCAGCAGTTCATGACCATCTACCTTTACCACTCCCGCCACAAAGTTCATCTTGCAACGGGCATCTTCATCAGTCTCGCCATAATGATTGGCTTTCATCGTAGAAATCGTGGCACAGGTACCATTCTCACTTCCCCATCCCAAGACACCGCCATGCGTATAATGGTAAGAGCGGAAGAGATAATGGAACTGGTTGGTATAGATATTCTTATCCATCGGAATCGTGAAGATATTCTCCTTCGATGTCTCATTATGCGTAGAGAAATTGAATGAATCATCCGACTCCAGGACATAGCCTTCTTCTGCCAGTTTATCACAATAATAAATGCAGGTTTCCCAGGCATTCAACTTCCTGCAGTCCACCTTATCGCCATTACGCAAAGAGGCATCAGAAGCCGGCACAGAGAAATGAATGTCACGTCCCTTCGGACGGCTCGCATAACCCTGGGTCCAGTCATCATACATATAGATTTCTGCATTCAAAGCCAATTTCGCCAACAGAAAGTTGACTACCGGCTGGGTGATGCGACCATAATAATTGCCTTCCTTATTGCTGTGCTGGTCGGGAAGTGAAGGCAATACCTGCTGCAACTCCTGAAAGACAAACTGGAAGATAGAACTGCGATCTGTCTGACCTTGGAACAGGCTGGAATGGAGCTGTTCTGCACTGGAAAGGACCAATGGAACCCGACCGAACATGTCCATAGCATAGTAATAGAACATAGCCCGGATGGCTCTTATCTCAGCCCGATATTCCTCCTGCTGTGCGGCAGAAAGCAGGGCCGACTTGTTGCTGATAATATCCAAAGACTTATTAGCCAGCACGATAACCTTATAAAGGTACTTCCACGTATCATAAAGAGACTGGTCATCGGCACTCCACCGATGCTGGTACATGGCATTCCAGAGGCCACCATCATACCAGTCGCCGCCTCGAATCGGAATCATCGCCTCATCGGTGGTCAGCGTATTATAATCGTAAATGCCACGGCAGGTGCCCTGGATGCCCTCACTCTCGTTAGCTCCACCTATATAATTATAGAGAGAAGCCACGGCATTGATATAAATATCAGATGCAGAGCCATAGATGGCATCCTCGTCCAACTGATCCTTAGGATGTTCGTCCAGGCAGGATGTCATAAACAATGCCGCCAGCAGCAGAAATAAAAATCTATATCGTTTCATAACTTTCTAATTTTAGAATTGAACACTTAAACCCAATGAGAAGGTTCTGTAAACAGGATAAGTCCGCTTATCATCAATACCCATCGTACTGTTCACCACGTAGCTGTTAATCATCGGAGTCAAGCCGCTGTAACTGCTGATGGTGGCAAGATTGTTGACACTCGCCGAAACTCTGAGCGACTGCACCCCGCCCTTTCGGATAGGGATATCATAGCCCAGCGTGAGATTCTCAAAGTTGAGATAATCGCCCTTCTCCAGCCAATAATCAGAAACATTCTGGTCAACGATATTCTTCTCAGGAGCTCCCTTCAGCACATTATAATCCGGGAAACTCGACATATTGGTGTAGGCTAAGCCCGTACCATTGAATATCTTATGTCCGAAGGCTCCGTTCATCTGCAATGAAAGATACCAGTCGCGATAACGGAAACTGATATTGGAACCCAACGTTACCTTAGGAGTAGCCTGACCGGCAATATATCTGTCACCGCCATCACTCAAATCTACGGTTCCGTTCTTGTCCAAATCTTCGATATCATAGTGGTAATGCCCATTTCCATCTTCTATAATTCCCTTGCAATGAGGAAGATAGAATACCCCCAAAGGCTGACCAACTATCTGATAGACCACATTGTTGTAACCACCATGCTGACCGGCACCCGACAAGGCACCCATCGCAGTAATATCGGCTGCCGACATCTGCATTCCGTCATATTCACCACTCAGCGAGAGGAGTTTGTTCTTCTGCCAGGAGAGATTCATATTGATATTCAGTTCCATGTCCTTCTTCTGGATAGGAGTGAAGGAAACGCCGACCTCCAAACCCTGGTTGCTCATAGAACCCAGGTTTGCCAACAGTTTATCATAGGCAAAAGGCGGAACCGGCACATCATAGGCATAGAGCATGTCGGTGGTCTTGGAATAGTAATATTCTGCCGTCAGAACCAGCCGGTTGTTCCACAATCCCAAATCAGCTCCGATATTCCAGGTAGCGCGGGTTTCCCACTTCAGATCAGGATTGTTATTGCTAATCATTCCCATCGTAACCGTAGGAGAACTGTTCACCGAAACAATACCATTCTGCCGTACCGTATTCAAAGTGGTATAAGAAGATATTCCGCCAAGATTACCAGAGCGTCCATAGCCCGTACGCAGTTTCAGCATGGTAATTTTCTGGAGAGAACGGAGCCATTTCTCCTGCTTCATATCCCAGGAAAGAGAGACGGATGGGAAGAAACCCCAGGTATGGTCATTGCCCACCATCGAAGAACCATCGCCACGCATGGAAACCAAAAGACTATACTTATTATATAAGGTGTAGTCGACATTGCCCATCACAGAAGCCAGGGTCGGATCTTCGTAGTTGCTGTCTGTCCCACCAAAAGGCCGTGATGCAGCAGCACCTATGTTATGGTAATACATGTCGTTGTTGGTGATTCCCTTCGCAGAAGTCCAGAATCCCGTTCGGATATCCTTCTGATATTCTGCACCCACCATTGCCTTCAGATTGTGGATTCCCCACGAATGCTGATAGTTAAACGATACATTGGCAAGCCAGTCCTCGCTCTTGAACTCCCCACGATAGAGATTGCCCTGCGCCCAAACCCAGGTAGGACAGAACTGGTTGTTCTCGTTGGAAGCATAACTGTATGCTGCGAAGGCAGAAACACTCAAAGAATTTGTCATATCATAGTTCAACTTCAGATGAGCATTGAAGTTCATGTTCTTCGTATCATTACGCTCCTTGAGCAAGGCACCGGGAGGATTCACCTGAGATGCAGCCCCATTCTTCACCCAACTGCCGTTCAGCTTATCATAAGGATAAGTAGGATTCATGGCATCGGCAGAATAGAAAAGCATCTGACTGTCGAAGATATCATTGTTCTTGAAAGACGAACCGAACACGCCGAAATCTCCCGTCAGTTTATCGCCAAACGCCTTCTGGGTGACATCAATCTTAGCCACCAGATTACGATAGCCCTTGCTCCGAATAATCGTGTTATGGTCGATATAGCCAAAAGAAGCGCGGTAGTTGCTCTGCGGAGTGCCACCGCTGAAGGCCAGATAATGGTTCTGGATATTTCCGGTTCGGGTAATTGCCTTGCGGAAATTGGTATCATATCCCTTATTGTTATACTCCAGCCCATACTTCTGTGCAGCAGCTATGTATTCGGCGGCATTGAGCATCTCCATACTTTTGTACATCGCCTCTATACCATAGTTTCCCTCGTAAGAAATCTGAAATCCCTTACCCGTACCCTTCTTGGTTTTTACCTGGATAACGCCCGAAGCACCACGGGAACCATAGAGTGCCGTTTCGCTGGCATTCTTCAGTACTGTAAAGCTCTCTATATCGGCGGGATAGATTGTAGCAAGCGTCGCCACATCAGAAGTAACACCATCAATAATCACCAGAGGATCATTGCCGCCCATGATAGAAGTTGTACCGCGAACCCGGACGGAGTTCAACATAGCAATACGGTCAAGACCATTGGTAGTGACGTTAACACCTGCCGTCTGTCCGCTCAAGGCATCCAAGGCATTATTGAGTACACCCTTCTTCAGAAGTTCAGGCTCCACTACACTCACCGAACCTGATAAGCGCAAGGAATCTAAGCCTTCGATGTTCACAGACTGAGCACAGAGGGTTTGGGGTGCAAGAATCATCGCACCCATCGCATAAAATATGGTTTTTAACTTCTGTTCCATAACTATTTCATCGTTTAGTCAAGGTTCAAATCGATTTTCGATTGCAAATATAATAAAAAAGAGTGATTCAAAGTCCATTTCCATGAAAAAACTTCAAAAAAACCGCAGGCTTCAGAGTTAAGACAGAAGAAAAGCTCGCCAAGACGTTCAAAATCTTAGCGAGCTTTCTCTTTTTATATCAGCATTTTATTTCACTTTCACTTCTACCACATTCTTCGCAGCCTCAGCACTCGAACCACCTACGAAGATCTGATATTTGCCGGGAACCACACGCATGGTATTGGTCTGGGAATCCCAACCCTCGAAACTCTGACGAGGCAGACTGATGGTTACCTGCTGCTTCTCGCCTGCTTTCAAAGTAATGCGCTTGAAGGCTTTCAGGGTCTTGATCGGTCCCTCAGCATCATTCATTCTACGGATGTAAACCTGCGCCACTTCCGTTCCTTCCCTATTGCCTTTATTAGATAAAGAGAAACTCAAGGAATAAGCCGATGAATTCTTTACTTTTCGTTCTTCACTCTTCACTTTCTTCAATGTCGGCTTTCCATATTCATACGATGTATAGCTCAATCCATGACCGAATGGGAAGAGAGCCTCACCCTTGAAATAACGGTAGGTACGATTCTTCATCGTATAATCAAGGAAATCAGGAAGATCGGAAATACTCTTATAGAAGGTTACCGGAAGCTTTCCCGATGGATTCACCTCGCCGAAAAGAACCTTTGCCACGGCTTCGCCACCCCGTTCGCCCGGATACCAAGCCTGAAGGATAGACTCCGCATTTTCGGTTTCAGGAACCATGGCAATGGCACTGCCCGAACAGTTGACGAACACCACTCGCTTGCCAGCCCGATGCAACATCTCCATCACCTTGCGTTGAGCCTGAGGCAATTCGATGTCGGTTCTATCGCCACCCTTGAATCCCGGTTCGGAGACCTTCATCTCCTCATCCTCAAGACTAGGAGAGATTCCGCCTACGAATACCACCACGTCAGCATCGCCAACCTCAGCCAGAAGCTGAGACTCGGTTGGCGTATAGTTCTTCACTATGTCAAACTGCATCACCGCCATATCGGTCTTCTGGAAATAATCCACCTGAATTTTCACCGGCTTTCCAGCCTTTACGGAGATTGGCTTGTTGAGCATCTGTACACGGGCACGTCCCTTCCATACATCCGCCACCGTATCGCCATCAATGATGAGCCGGTAACCATCATCGCACCCCATTTTGATATTCAAGGTTTCATCCTGTTCAGGAATGAAGACACCCTCGTATCGGGCTGAGAAGTTGGTAAGGTTCACTCCCGGCGCAAAGACGGTATTTCCACCATTGCTCTGGTTGATAGGCGAAGTCATCATGGCTGTAGCCATCGGCTCGCCCTTCATCTCAGCATTGTTCCAATAAGTAGCCTTCATCCCTTTGCTGCCATCGGCAGAAGTCAGGAGATTGAACCGGCTTTCTGAAACTTCATTTCTTGTCAACGTGCAGGCAGGAATATACTTGGCGTCCTTTACATATTTTCTGATGCCCTGCAGGATGGTGGTGGTAGAAGTAGGATAACCCGAATAGTTGCCCCACTGCATGATGGAATCGTTGGCATTCGGCCCCATCACGACTATCTTCATTCCTGCTGATTTCAGCGGCAGGAGATTGTTCCGGTTCTGAAGAAGAACGATTCCCTCTTCTGCCATCTTCTCTGCCAAATCCTTATGGGCCTTGCTGGCAATGACGGAAGATGGAATCTGAGTCCAAGGCACGTTCTCGTCCTGATCGAAATCACCCAGACGGAAACGGGCTATCAGCAGGCGCTTCAAGCTCTCGTTCACCTTTTCCTCGCTGACCATTCCCGTCTTCACCGCCTCAGGAAGCGAACGGTAAACGCTTCCGCATTCCACGTCGGTTCCGGCACCGATTGCCTGCGCCGTAGCCTCAGCCGGAGTCTTCGCAGTACCATGTCGGCCAGGCACATAAAAGTCGTTGATGGCTCCGCAATCGGAAGTAATCAATCCCTTGAATCCCCATTCATCACGAAGAATCTGTCGTTCATACCTGGCATTGCTGCAGCATGGCGCTCCGTCAATCCGCTGATAGGCGCACATCACCTCTGCCACATTTCCATCCTGCACCAGCGATTTGAAGGCAGGCAGATAAGTCTCCCACAAATCCCGCTCAGGCAAATCCTCTACATTGAAACTGTGTCTGTTCCACTCCGGACCGCTATGTACGGCAAAATGCTTGGCACAGGCTAGGAGCTTGACGTATTGGGGAGCCTGTGAGGAAGGCGTAGCCAGAACTCCCGGAGCCGACATCGGTTTACCATCGAAGGTCTGTCCCTGCAATCCATTCACCACGGCAAGTCCCATTCTTGTGGTCAGATAAGGATCTTCTCCATAAGTTTCCTGTCCACGTCCCCATCGTGGGTCGCGGAAGATATTGATGTTCGGAGTCCAGAAACTCAGACTCTGGTAGCGCTTGATGTTGCCGCCTTTCTTCGCCTCCTGCGCCTTGGCTCTTGCCTCATCGCTCACGGCAGTAAACACCTTATATAATAAGGTATCGTCCCACGAAGCCGCCATGTGCATCGTGATAGGGAAAACGGTAACGAATCCGTTTCGCCCCACTCCGTGCAGCGCCTCGTTCCACCATTGAAACTGCGGAATGCCCAATCGTGCGATAGCCGGAGAAGTATCCATCATCAACTTCGTCTTCTCCTCCAGGGTAAGACGGGAAAGCAAATCGTTGGCTCTAGCCTCAGCAGAAAGGTTGGCATTCTGATAAGGAAGAAGCTGCTGTGCGCTGGCAGAAAGCGACATCGCCATCAGCATCGCCATAGAAAATAGTTGTTTCTTCATTGATCTTATATTATTTATTCGATTTATGCTTTGATTTTTAAGTTGGTGACAAAGTTACACTTTTTTGTTGAGATAACCGCATCATCTGGCAGAAAAGTTTAAAATATTTATCCTTTCGTGCCAACATTACCACTTTCAGTCCGCTGGCACATAAGTTGCAAAAACAGAGAGTGAAAGCTGAAGCTAAAAAATAAAGGGGTTCGGAAGAACAACGGAGTTTCGAGGCGAAAGCAAAAAAAAATAACAAGAATATTAACAAACAGAAATCCCGACGGAGCCGTAAGGAACCGAGAGGACGAGCAAAATAAAATTTGGAGGTTTTAATTATGTTGTTAGCACGTAGAAATAATGATTCAGATTGGTTGAGTAACTTCTTTGATGATACTTTATTCAATACCGAAGTAATGCCACGTATGAATGCTACTGCTCCTGCCATTAACATCAAGGAGACAGATAAGAATTATACCATGGAGGTTGCTGCTCCTGGCTTGAAGAAAGAGTGGGTTCGTGTAAACATCGATAACGATGGTAATCTGAACATTGCCATCGAGAACAAGATGGAACACAAGGATGAAGACAAGCACGAGCACTATCTGCGCCGCGAATTCTCTTACGGCAACTACCAGCAGTGTTATACGCTGCCTGAGGATGCTGATCGTGAGAAGATTTCAGCAAAGGTAGCTGATGGTATACTCGAGGTCGAGATTCCAAAGCTTACTCCTAAGGAGGAGGCTAAGACCACAAAGAACATCGAAGTCAAATAATCATCTCCCATAAATGATGGAGGCAGATTTCAAAGCAATTTGGAACCTGCCTTTTTTTGTGCCCTTACCTGAACCATCGCATTTTTCATCTACCTTATTATCATGATTTTCATGGAGCTGCCAAGAGTTTTTCACCATAAATCTTTTTTCTTCCATAATTAATATGTAATTTTGCAGGCAGAAAAGCAGACATGAAAGCTTCTGCTTATAGATTTCAGAATATTAATATAAGAAACAGATGAAGAAAACAATTCCTGTAATAGGCATGGCTTGCAGCGTATGCTCTGCCAATGTTGAAAAGAAGCTGCAGTCGCTCGAGGGCATTAACTCCGCCTCGGTTTCCCTGACAAGCCGAACTGCCCTGGTAGATTATGACCCCGACATTATCTCTCTGGAAGATATGAAACGGGAAATCAGCAATGCCGGCTACGACCTCGTTATCGAAAACGACAGAAGCGTGGAGGAAATCAACCGCCGTGAGTTCACCCTCCTGCGCTGCCGAACCTTCGCTTCCTGGCTCTTCGCCATCCTGACCATGTGTTTCTCCATGGGCTGGATTTCCCTGGGTATGGAACAGAATATGATTTCAGATGGCGTTGCTTCGGCTCATCACTCGAGTTCCTTCGCCAACCAGATTTGTCTGCTCCTGGCATTCGCCAACCTGCTCTACTGCGGCAAACAGTTTTATGTTTCCGCCTGGAAGCAGCTCCTGCATCATACGGCAAACATGGATTCGCTCGTAGCACTCAGCACCCTCATCGCCTTCCTCTTCAGCACCTTCAACACCTTCTTCGGAGAAATGGTATGGGGAGCGAGAGGCATAGAATGGCACACTTATTTTGATGCTTCCGTGATGATTATCACCTTCGTGCTGACCGGCAGATGCCTGGAAGAAAAGGCAAAGGACAGTACGGCGAGCAGTATCCGACAACTGATGGGAATGCAGCCGAAAACCGCCCGACTGGTGACTTACGAGAAGATAGAAAGCACCAACGACTACAAGATGGAGGAAGTTCCGATTTCCACCATTCAGATAGGCGACATGATAGAGGTAAGAGCCGGCGAGAAGATTCCGGTGGATGGCGTGGTTACCCAGGCAGAGAGTTTCATGACTGCCGATGCTGCCTATGTAGATGAAGCGATGATTAGCGGCGAACCGACTCCGGCGATGAAAAAGGCAGGCGACAACGTGCTGGCTGGCACCATTCCGAGTCAGGGAAAGCTCCGCATGAGAGCCAAGCAGATTGGCGAGAACACCGCCCTGGCACACATCATCCGCATGGTTCAGGAGGCGCAGGGCAGTAAGGCACCCGTGCAGCGCATCGTGGATAAGGCGGCTCTGATTTTCGTTCCAGCCGTGGCAGCCATCGCCCTTATCACCTTTATAATATGGTGGCTGATAGGCGGCAACGCTGCTCTTCCGCAGGCCATCCTTTCAGCCGTAGCCGTATTGGTCATCGCCTGTCCTTGCGCCATGGGCTTAGCTACTCCTACCGCCCTGATGGTGGGCATCGGCAAGGCGGCGCAGAAGCAGATTCTCATCAAGGATGCTTCGGCGCTGGAGAATCTCCACAAAATCAACGCCCTCGTCATCGACAAGACCGGCACCCTCACCATTCCTAACCAGAACATCGATTTCACCAAGCAGGAGGATTTGGATCTGGAGACGAGAGAGACCCTCAAGCCTCATGCCCAGGAAGCGATGAAGAAGTTGCAGGAAAGGGGAATAGAGGTTTATATGATGAGTGGCGACAAGGAGGAAGCGGCTCACTACTGGGCAGAGAAAGCCGGCATCAAGCATTACCAGAGCAAGGTGCTGCCTGGCGACAAGCAGGCTTTGGTAAAGAAACTTCAGGACGAAGGCAAGCAGGTAGCGATGGTGGGCGACGGAATCAACGACACCCAGGCCCTGGCCCTTGCCAAAGTGAGCATGGCGATAGGAAAGGGAACGGATGTGGCGATGGATGTGGCGCAGATTACGCTGATGAGCGACGACCTCTTGGCGCTTCCGGAAGCCGTAAAACTGAGTCAGAAGACGGTTCACATGATTTGGCAGAATCTCTTCTGGGCGTTCATCTACAACATCATCTGCATCCCGCTGGCAGCCGGCGCCCTTCATATCTTTGGCATTGATTTCCAGATAACCCCAATGTGGGCAAGTGCCCTGATGGCCTTCTCAAGTGTGAGCGTAGTGCTTAATTCGCTGAGACTGAGATTGGCGTAAAATGATAGAAAATGGATTTTACCCCATAACCTCCCCCTCTACCTTGCAGCAGTCGAACCCCATCTCCTTGGCTTTGTCAGGACCGAAGGTGAAGTAGATGGCTTCGCCCTCATCACAAACCTCGCCTTTAGAGTTCTCCAGAGTCAGGTGGATGGTGACGATGTTGCGGCGCTGGCTGGCGATGTGACCACGCACCGTAATCTGCGAATCGGTGGTCATCACAGGCTTCTTGTACTTCACGTTGAGCTGCATCGTCACACCCGTGGTCTGCAGTTTGCGGTTGATGACCCAGCCTGCCACTTCATCCATCAGCATACTGATGATTCCGCCATGCAGGGTATTGATCCAGCCCTGGTAATTCTCGCCGGGATTCCAGATGGTAAGTACATCCTCACTCTCTTCCCAAAACTCAAGATGCAATCCTACAGGATTGTTGGGGGCACAGCAAACGCAGTTGTAACCCTCCTTGTTCAAATATGGATTTAATATCTTCTTCATTTTCTAACTTTTTTAAACAATGCAAAGGTACGAATAATATCTGATAAGACAAAGTTTTTAAAAAATATTATTGTTGATAGCCGTTTAATACCTAAAAATAAGGACTGAACAGAACCTTCCATCATATAAGAGAACCACAATACCTAGAAATAGGGATAGCAAAGATCACTTATCTATTTAGACTAATTAAAAATACTAATTATTAAGTATTGCAGGATTTTAAAATATCAAGTATCTTTGCAGCGTGAATTAGAAAGATGCTCGCAGACGGCGGGCAAGTGAACAAGAAATTATACAAAACATTAAGAAATGAAGAGAATTATTTTTATTATTTTAGGCTACATCAATATTTGCCTTGCTCATGCACAGAGCTTTAACGGACAATATATTTCTGAATGGCAATGGGACATGAACAAGAATACCAATCTGATCAATCAGCTGAGATTGGAACTGAGTGTTCCGATAGGAAAAGGAAAGGATTCGTTCGAGGCGGCAACGCTGCATGTAGCAAAGACCAACGATGGCATTATTGACGACTGGCAGGGTTTTTCGAACATAGATGCAGACAACAACTTCGCCATGCTTGCCGTGCTGGGCTACATGCACGGAGTGGAATTCGGCCATCTGTTTGTGGGTGTGAGAAACGTGAATGAGGATTTCTTTACCTCTGATGTTACGGCACTTTTCCTGAACAGTTCTGAGGGAATCTTCCCTACTGTTGCATCCAGCTATCCGATAGCCAACTATCCGTATTCGGGGCTGACCCTTTACTTTGATGTAACCAAGGGTGGATGGACTTTCAGAAACAGTCTGTATAACGGTGCAGGGTATAATGGCTGGAAAGCTCACGACAATCCTTTCCTGGTTCGCCCAAAGAAGGATGGAATCTTCAACATGTCGCAGTTGGAGTATGAACATAAAGGTGGAAAATATTTTGCGGGTGCTGCCGTCCATACCCGTCAATATCCGATCAACGAAGATGGCGAAATGGTTTCTTCCGATGAATCCAAGGGCAAAGTCACCTGTGCCTGGTGGATTTACGGAGAGCAGAGTGTATGGAAGGCTGGCGACAAGAACATTTCGTGCATGGTGCAGTATTCCGAGAACACCAGTCATCAGAATGCCTGCTACCGATACGCCGAACTGGGCGGCGCCTATCAGGACGAAAAGAACGAGTGCGGATTGTCGGGCCAGTACGCCCGCTTCCAGCAAGGTTCGGAATATTCGTTGGAAGTAACATGGAAAAGACAGCTGACGGAATCCATTTCCCTTCAGCCATCGTTCCAGTACATCAAAAACGACAATGGAGATTTCACGACTCTTAGTGCCCGACTCTATGTCAGTTTCTAAAGGAAAGAGATAATTATCAAAAAGTGTACATCGCTTGACTTCAAAAAAAACAAACAATGTACACCTTTTTTATATGGTAAAATAACAGCTACCCACTATTCGGAATGAAACTATAGCATCTGAGACAATTCCCATGCCCTTACATGCGTAATACCCTTGCGAGAAGGCAACTGGAGATCATCAAGCGACACTACAACTTTTTCATAGTTATCTGCTATACATTCCAGCGGAGCATATTCACGCTCTATGGTCTGCTCATCTACAAGCATATAAGTGGCTTGTACATATATGGTACGATCGTTCTTGATGGCAACGAAATCAACCTCTTTATCCTTAATGCTACCCACATATATATCATATCCATGACGCAACAACTCTAGATAAACAAGATTCTCCAACAGATACCCAGCTCCATAGCCGAATCCGGCATAGAGATAATTTTTAAACGACAAATCGTTCATATAGTATTTACAACTGCCAGAAAGGATCTCCTTCCCTTTGATATTGTAGCGCAAAGCACGATGTGCAAGATAAACTTCTTCTATATATCCCAAATATAGAGATACTGTATCATACGAAGTCTTGCGTCCTTTGCTTTTTATGAAGTTGGTAATATTGGTAACAGAAAGAAGATTGGAAGAATTATTAACCAGATAGGCAAACAAATCTTCGAGCAGTCTTACATCGCGAATCGTATATCTGCGTATGATGTCTTTCAGTAATACCGTATCCTTCAATCCCGAAATATAGTTACGCTTTACATCGGAAGACTGGAAATGCACGAGTTCAGGATAACCTCCATCAGCCATATACGTCAAATAACTCTCTCTGCCGACAGGGAGTTGATGAATGCTAGCATATTCCCCGTAAGACAACGGGAATATGTGAAATTCCACATATCTACCAGATAGAAGAGTAGATAATTCTCCTGAGAACATCTTTGAATTAGAACCTGTGATAAATATCTCGCAATCTTCAGTATAATCCTGAGACAGCGAGTTGACTACACGTTCCCAACCATCAATATCCTGCACTTCATCTATAAAGATGTAGATTCGTCCTTCAGGCTTTAATTCCTCCCGGTACAGACGGATAAAATTGTCCAAATCCTTATAGTTCTCTATAAAATCGAATGCCGTTAGTTCACGGTTGATAAAGACAATATTATTGCTACTGACCCCCTGTTGCACAAGATGCATGGCAGTTTGACGCAATATATAACTTTTTCCCACACGTCGTTGTCCCGTAAGTACCTTCACCACCTTGCTGCCAAGATATGAAGCGACACTTTCGGTATAAAGCGGACGAGGAAAACCACAATCGATGGTGTTACCGAACCAAAGATTATACTTCTTTACTGATTCTATATTTTCGTTCATACTCGAATTTTTGTGCAAAGATAGCATTTTTTTCGTGTATAGACGAAAATATCTCTGTTTTTAACAAGATTTTCGTCTATAGACGAAATTTTCCTTATTTCCATCATTTTTTTCGTCTATGGACGAAAATTTTGAAGTATCGAGATTGTTTCAATCTTATTTCCTTGCTATCCATTTCGGCAAGACCAGGGTGCCCATCACCAGGAAAGGATAATAGAAGATGGCGCGCCAGAGCATGGCGGCAAGGATGGCTTCTGAGGCATCGGGCAGGAAATCAGCATAATAAAGGCGGAACATCAACTCTGCCACGCCACTTCCGCCAGGCGTAGGACTCAGAATGGAAATCATCCACATCACCCATTGGCGGCACCAAGCCACCAGCATGTTGCCCTGACAATGAAAGGCAATGAGAATAGCTACCACGATGGCGAATCTCGACAGCCACGCCAGGGAAGTATAACCCATCAGCTGCAACCAGAATCTTCCGCCCTCCAGCTTTGCCTCCTCCGAAGCCATCGTCATCTCCTCGGAAAACTTCTCTACCTTGGGCAGGAATCTGCGAAGGAAAGGAATCTTGCAGCATCCCTTCAATACCCAGCCCAGAATCTGAGGACGATGCAACAATAAGAGGTAGAGGATGGCCGTCCAGACAGCAACGATAAGGGTGCTGACGATGAAGATAACCTGCACTCCGCCCTTAATCCATTCGTTCGTAGCATCTACAGAAATCCCCACTCCATCAACCAAGCTGAACAAGAGATGCGACGGAACACAGAAATAGAGCAACACGCAACTGATGGCAAGAAAAGCCTCATCAGCCAGCAGGGCTGCAAACATGGTGAAGATACTTCTGCCCATAGAAACTCCCTCGCGATTGAGATAGACAAAAGCCAAACCACTTCCCCCCACCGCCGAAGGAGTGACGGCAGAAGTAAACTCGCAGAGCACATTGATGCGAAACGCCTCGGCAACGGATAACTTACGCAGGCAAAGATGACGGAAACGGAGGGTGAGCATCAGATTCTGGACCGCAAAGAGCAACACGCCCATTACTACCCCCAGAAAGAACCTGGGAGACAAATCTATCCTTCTCAGAACTTCCACATCAAACTCCCGAATCATCATTCCAACGATGACCACTAGTCCGATGGAAGCCGCCAACCATAAATGCCATTTTTTCATATTACTCTCAAAATAAAACTATACTTTTTATATATAGTAATATAACGATTAAATGGCCAATCTATTTTGTTGTCTGTCTATTAAATCAAAACTTCTACAGCTATATCATTCCAAGAGCGCACCAGAGTCTCCGCGGCTGCCGTATAGTTCATCTGCATCAACTCCCGAGATTGCATACTTCCGAAGAAGGTTATCATTTTTCCGATAAGAGCATATTAGAATACGATTAGAATAATGATGTTAGAATACGATTAGAGCCCTATTCCAAAATCGGAATCTCGGAATAGGGCTCAGAAACATAAAATCAAAATCTAGAATATCGGCTGACCTACGCAATCATTTGGCGCCTGCACATGAAGCAGGGCGGCGATGGTTGGCACAATATCGGTCATGAATGTCTGCCTGGTGGTTGCACCGTGCTGGATTCCACAACCCATGAAAATCAAAGGAATGTGGGTGTCGTATGGATTCCACTCACCATGATCGGTTCCCTTCATGCCGTGGGCATAGAAATTCGGCTTCAATACGATAGCCACATCACCGCTTCGCTCACGGTTGTAACCATTCACGATGCGCATCTTCACATCCTCAGGAATGCTCTCGGTCATCGTCTTCTCCATATCGCAGGCATACTGCACGCAACAGTCTTCCTTCAACACGTCCACCACGCTCTGCTTAATCTTGGCGAAATCCAACTTGTTTTTCTTGATGATGTTACGGTTGAAAAACACCTGATAGTTCATCACGGTCTTCACCAGATTGCCCACGTTAGGATACTCCTGAGCCAGGGTCTGATTCAGTTTCTCAGCCACCGCATCACCATCCCAATTACCCGCTGGAATGCGGCAGTCTTGCAGGAAACGGGCGTTGTTCATCGCTCCATGGTCGGCACTCAAGAAAACCAGATAATTTCCTTTGCCCACCTTCTCATCGAGATAAGAAAGGAAATCGGCTATCGCCTTGTCCAGACGCAGATAAGTATCCTCGGTCTCTACCGCATGAGTTCCCACCTGATGACCGATATAATCCGTGCTTGAGCAGCTTACTGCCAGCAAGTCGGTTTCATCATCTGCACCCAACTGCTCGCCGTCTATCGCCGCCTTTGCCAAATCAATCGTCAGCGAATTGCCGAAAGGAGTTTTGCGGATAATGCTGTAACCATATTTCTTATAAAGGGCTGGAAGATTGAGCGGCAGCGTAGCCTTCATGCCCTTGCGGATGCCATCCTCATACTCGTTCTCATCTTCCGTACTTTCAACGTAAGTATTCTCAGGATAGAGTGTGTTCCATTTTTCCGAGAGATAACGCTCTGGCAGATGCTGGTTGTTGAACGCGTCCACCCACTTCGGCAACTGGTTTATATAATAAGAACTGGTGATAAACTTTCCGCTCTCATCATCAAACCAGTAGGCACCGTTCGGATTATGACCTGCAGGAAGAATGGAAGCACGGTCTTTCAATGCCACTCCCACTACCTTGGCTCTGCCGTTGGATGCAATCTTCATCTCATCTCCGAGAGTCGTAACCCAGAGGTTTCTAGGCGACATCAAGCCCGCCTTGCTGTTGGAGCCCACCGGCTTCACGGTTTCATCATCCGTGCAATACACCTTCTTGCCATTCTTCACAAAATTGTTTCCGGCGATTCCGTGGATAGAAGGCACACTGCCTGTATAGAGACAAGTATGACCGATGGCGGTAACCGATGGAACATACGGAATACGGGTGTTTTCACAAGAGAAGCCCTCGTTGAGCAGTCGCTTGAATCCACCTTCACCATAGCGCTTCTGATAGCGATAGAGATAATCCCATCGCATTTGGTCAACCACGATGCCCACTACCAGTTTGGGGCGCTGAACGTTAGAAACATTCACCTGTTGGGCAGCAGCAGAGCCGCATCCCAGAAATGCCAACGCAATAAAACTAAATACCTTATTCATTTCTTTCTTCAAAAATACTGTAATACTTTTTACCGCTGCAAAGGTATTTAAAGGATGTTGCCATCGTGTTACAAAGAAATGAAAGAAGAGTGAAAGCAACGCCTTTTTACAAAAAGATTTTAAAAATGGGACTGAATAAGACAAGGTAACGATATTTTTATTATACCTCAAATCCGCAACCTATAGGGTTTAGTGGGATTTTGCTTGTAAAGCGACAAAATTCATTTTATTGTACATATTTCTTGCACAACAGAAATGTCGCAGACACAAAATCCCCTTACTCCATAAAGCGACTTGAGGTAATACGCTGGTTTAACCAGAAAAGCATGGTCTTTAA
>ERZ773181.133-NODE-133-length-91813-cov-7.561858_pt1 | contig 91813 bp, 108 predicted proteins | sample MGYA00581001_ERZ773181 | MGnify/ENA primary metagenome ERZ773181 (study PRJEB29015, sample SAMEA2737780) | human gut metagenome | biome: human gut; feature: human-associated habitat; material: faeces | place: China | collected 2012 ...
CGAAGAACGCTATGGTTCTAAAGGTTAGAGGTTACACAAGATTCTTGACACACTCATAAAATGCATATTATTATTATATGCTATCACATATCATATTCAAAAGATATTTAAAAATCGAAAAGCTATTTCTAAATATAAAGAATAGAAATACAGAAGGGTTGTGCAGTTCAGATATACAGCGGGAGATTCGTTCATGACCTGCATGGACATTCCCGGGATTCAAATCAATAAGACTCCAAATTAAATGAACAGCTGATAGATACAGGTGATTATTTAATTTGGAGTCATTATAAAAAATAGAATTGGTTGTTGTATTTTGTAGTATCCAAATAGAGGAAATAGATCCTCAGCCAGTTTTCAGTAATACAATACCAAAAAGAACATATGAGAGGGGTAAAAGCATTACGAGAGAGACCTGGCTGTTTTAGGGGGAATTTGTAGGTTCCGATAATTTAATGTTAAAAAAGTATGCCGATAAAATCTAGCTAAATCAGCTCTTTGTAGTCCAAATGGTAGGCAGAGAAATTGACGGCCTACCATTTTTTGATTTTAATTAAGAATCGTTTTAAAAGGATACTTTTTACCAAAAGTACGCTAAAAAGGGAGACTTTGGTGTAAAAGTCTCCCGAAGAACTAAAGTATATCCTCCATCTTGTCCGCCGCCTGCCTGGCCTCATCCTTTGTTACGTTGTAGTAGATGTTGGCAGTCGTGGCAAGGCTTGAGTGCCCCAGGCGCTTCGCTACATACTCAAGGGTAAACTGGCCCGAAGCCAGGAGCCGCGTGGCATGCGTGTGACGGAAAGTGTGGAAAGAATGGCCGCCGAAGTGTGCCTTGCAGTACTTTTCAAAGGCCCTGATATCGTTAGCAGTCATCTGGCTCCCATCCTCTCTTGTGCAGACGTAGGGGAAAGGGGTGTAGTATGATCCCCAAGCCTCGGCATTGGCCTCCTGCCAGTGTTTTTGCTTGATAAGGTCTGTCATCAGCTTTTGCCCGAAGCTAACCTGCCTGTAGCTCCCTTTGGTCTTTGGGGCGTTTGCCGCATCGCCGTATAGTGTCTTGCTTACTGTAATAGAGCGGCCGAAAAGGTCGATGTCCGACCACTTGAGGGCAAGGATTTCACCTTTGCGCATCCCAGTATAGTATGCAATCCGGATGGGGATGAACAGCTTTTTCCCTTCAGAATAAAAAGCAAAGATGCTATCAAGCTCTTCCTGCGTAAAGACTGCGGGGGCCTGCGGCGCTTTATCATAACGGGGCATGGTAAGATTCACGGCCGGATTGATGATGATGTACTCCCGATTAGCAACCGCCCATTTAAAGCTGCCGCGGAGGATGGAAAGGACAACTTTAACAGTAGACTGTGCGGCGCCTTCCCTCTTGAGATCTAAAAGCCAGTCCTGCAGCTCCCTGGTGCGGATGCTCCGGAGGAGCCTGCTTCCAAAGGCATCATTGATGTGGTTCTCTACAAGCTGGCTGTAAAGGTTGTAGGTGGCGGGCTTGTTATTTTCTTTGACTCGTTTCTCAAGCCATTCTGCCAGGAAGTCCGCCACAGTGATATTCTCAGGCTTGATGTACTCTCCGGTAGCGTCAGCCTGCCGGATATGGGCCCGGAAAGCTTTCTGGGCCTCCTCTTTAGTGGCGCCTCCCGGCTCTTCGTGGCGGTGCCTCTTACCGTCTTTATCGTAGTAAGTGATGATGTAGAACCATTTCTTCCCACGCTTAATAAAAGTAGCCATGCAATCAGCTCCTTCGTGCTATAATAGGGATGGATAATGCAATCCGCGTGTTATCCTCCCTCGCCGGTGCTTAAGTCGCGATTAAGCACCGGCTTTTAAATTGCAAAAATTACTTTTTAACAAAAATGATATGGTTGTCTTTCTCGACCTGTTTAGCATTCTCAAAAGTGGCAAGAGCACACTGCAAAGATGTCTTTTCAATCTTGCCTTCCTGGGACGCATTCGCGGTAAGGACGGTCACGCCGTCGGAAACGCGGATAGTGCGAAGAGTGGTGGTAATCATTCCCTCAACCGTTGTGTGAAAGAAGCCAGGCATGTGGAAACTGTCCAGATTGCTGTTCATGTAATTTACATAATCAGCGCCTACAGCTTTACCCATGCCGACAAGCCAATCTGCAGAAGGAGTGCCCATCATTGGATGGTCTGCAATATAATTGTCTGCCTTGGTCCGAAAATCCGGATCCAGACGGCAGCCGGAATAGGTTACAAAGCTCTCCGTAGCTTTATGCAGCTCATCCACCTGCTCCTGGTGAATAATCCCCATAGAAAATCCATTGCCCCCAAACAGCGTCACCATCACCGGCGCCGACTGGGGCACTGGAGTAACAGCGGCCCTCGCATAGGCAGGAGCCAGCAGGGCGAGAAGCACTGCGGATAAAAACAAAAGAATCTTTTTCATAATCTTTACCTCCTTTAAGGTAATAACTTAATAACTGCGGCGCACCTCCTTTACCTTACCAATGACCCGGACAGGGAGCTCCTCCACCTGCCGTACATTGTAAAAGTGCGGCGGGTAAACCGTAGCATTGAAACCAATGAGAGTTATGCCCTGGTCACTCTTAATAACCTTTTTGACCGTGGCCTCATCACCATTGACCAAGACAATGCATATATCACCGCTGTCAAAGTAGTCCTGTTTGTGCACTATAACAAGGTCACCCTCGCGCATCTCAGGCTCCATGCTGGCCCCGGTAACGTGAAGGGCATAATAACTGCCATCAGCAGCGGCGGGATTGGTGACGCGGATGTAGTCGGTAATGTTTTCGATAGCGTCAATAGGGGTACCGGCCACGACCTTGCCTACTATGGGGATGCTGTAGACCTTTAAATTTGCATCCAGCTCCTCCACGGCGTCAGAGAATAAAAATTTAGGCTCTACATGCAGGGCAAGTGACAGCTTCAAGAGATTCTTCTGCTTTGCTATGTAACCGCCAGAAAGATAGCGGGAAATAGTAGATTTTGAAATGCCCGTCTTTTCAGATAATTCCGTGGCATTTATTTCTGCTTTTTCCATGGCCTTCCGCAAGTTATCGCCAAAAGTATTCATATAAAAGTCAGCTCCTTTCGTTTTCTTCTACTCTTATTATAGGCGTCAATTTGTCAACTAGCAAATATTTTTTGCAAATCATAAAAAATCTATTGCTTTTTCGCAAAGATAGACTATAATAGAAATATAGCAATTTGCTAATTAGCAAAAAGGAGGTGACATCATGGAATTTGATTACAGCGCTCTGCGCGGAAAAATCCGAGAACAGTTTGGCACAGAAGGAAACTTTGCCAATGCTATTGGCATGAATCCATCCACGCTTAGTCAGAAATTATCGAACAAGCTGGAATTTTCTCAGCAGGACATTATGGACTGCCTGAAAGCCCTGCACATGGGAAGCGATTTTATTACGCCATATTTTTTTACTCTGAAAGTTGCTAAATGGCAAAAGGAGGCCCGCAATGAATAAAGGTCTTCTAACGACAAAAGAGGCCGCTCAATATCTCTCCATCTCCACTAAGACGCTTCTGTGGCTCAGGGAGAAGGGGACCATCAAAGCGGTCAGATTAGGAGCCCAGTATCGTTTCCGGCCGGAAACACTGGATGCGCTGATTCAGAAGTACGAAAGAACAGGGAGGAACCTCAGTTATGAATGACAAAGAACTGAAAGACAGAGCCAAAGAGCTCCTTTACGAAGCCGAACGCAGGAGGGTTCGGGTTATCAAAGCCGTCAAGAAATATGAACATCGCTTTTACGACAAAAACGGTTACCTGGATGAAGATGAAATGAACGACTGGAAGAGTAAAGAACTCTACCTCATCGACCTCAGCAATGAGAGGGACACCGTTTTCAATACCATTGTCCGTCTCGGCATCCTGAACCCGCAAGATGCGGCAGCTGTAGTCAGCGTTGCCGGAAAGGAGCGCCTTCTAAATGAAATCAGAACTCAGCACTAAAGAAATCACTGCTCTCCGAAATGAGCTCCAGGACCTTCTGGAGAGTGCCTACGCCGCGGGGAGCGATGAGGAGGAAGAATCATGAAGCCCTTGATTAAACGCATCCGCTGGACACGCATAGGCTGCATCCTCTGCGCCGCCCTTGCCGCCGGTGCCATTGGCTACGGTTACTACCGAGACTCCATGGAGACGCAGCTTGTAGAGTACCGCAAGACTGTAGAGGCCGGTGACACTCTCTGGGGTATTGTCGGCCAGGTGGCCACCAACCGGGAGGACATGAGCCGCCTCACCTGGCAGGTGGCCCAGGACAATAAGATAGCAGACCCCGGCAATCTCCAGCCCGGTACAGAGCTGATGATTAGAGTCAAAAAGGCCAGGGAATTATGACGCAGGGCAAGAGAGAGCTGTCCGTTGACAGCTATTACATCATCCGTCAAAACATGGACGCCATTATCGACACCATTCTCTATGCCGCAAAGCAAAAATATGGCGAACGGTCCTTGCGTCGTGTCAGTACAAAAGCAGGACTGTCAATCGATGCCCTGTCTCACGCCAATACACGCCGACGGATTCCCCTCGAGCATCTGATTTTATTCTGCCACGCTCTGGGGCTGGAAATTGTTCTGCAGGAACGAGAAGGGAAGTGAAGAAAATGGAAACCAAGACTGACTGCACGCACTGCCCATTCGGGGAAATCTGCCCCATGGCAGAAAGGCAGCAACGCCTTTCCAGGGATGAGGGAGGCCGGGGCCTCTGTCCGAAGCTCCAGGAAATGAAGCTTCTCCGGTGCCGGAATTGCCTGTTTTGCAACAAATCCAAAAGCCTTGGAGGTTCCGGCGAATATGCCATAGAAAACGGGCATCCCATTTACATCTGCGCGGCGATGCATTACAGCCGCATGAGACCGGACGGGAGAATCCCGGCGACCACTCCAAGGGACTGTCCCATCAAAGAAGCCAAAAGGAAAAACCTATGAAAGGAGGTGATGAAAATGATTAACAGTGATTTAGTCCAACGTAGGCTCTGCAAGCTGGGCTGGACGGACAGGGACTTTGCCCGAAAGACAGGCATCACCTACAACCGGCTGATGGAAATCATCTGGAACATGGGCGCGCCCTGCGCGGACATTACCTCCCACAGAATTGCTGATGCTCTACACGTCCTCCACGGGGAGATTACCGGCGGCAAGCCTATACCCTACGTCGAGCGTTACCGCAACATGCGGCCCGTCGACGCCAAAGCTCTACAAAGGCTCTTGGACGCTAAAGGGATGACGCACAAGGACCTGGCTCTCAGCTGCAGGGCTTCACAGGCCAGCATCAGCGCCATCTTTACCGGCCACGCGCACCCATCGGCAAATCTGCTTCTCAAGATTGCCTGGGCGCTTGATGTGCCGCCGGAAAGGATTATGCAAACAAAAAGGCCCACCGGTAAAAGCCGGAAGGTCAAGGATTCACTTCCCCCGAAATGAACCTCATTTTTATTATCTCATTTTTTCCAAAAGAAAGGAAGAAAAAACTATGAAAATCGAATTTAACGGAACACCAGGAGAAGTACTTATGGAAGTCTCTGACTTTCTAGAACTGGAAGCACCGAAACAGAACCTCACCCCTGCTGCTGCAAAGGCTGTAGCCGAAGTGGTGATTGACACAGTAAAGAAGGAAGCCAAAGCAAAGATTGAAAAGCAGGCGGCAAAGAAAGAAGCGCCTGCACCGGCTCCGAAGAAAGAAGAACCGAAACCTGCAGAAGCCGACATGAAACCGACACCGGCGCCCGCACCGAAACCGGCAGAAGAAAAGAAAACCTCACCGGCGGACCTGCGCACCATGTGCGCAGCCTATTGCCAGAGGGTACCGGACGGCAAGGCCCGCATCAAACAGTGGCTCACTGATAAAGGCTACAAGAAGGTCTCCGACATCCCGGAAGCTGACCTGCCGGAATTTAAAGCCCTGGTAAGCGCCTAATGGGGAGCCATGCAGTACTGTCCGCCAGCGCCTCCGCCCGGTGGCTTAAATGCTCACCATCTGCCAGATGGGAGCTCAAGTTTCCGGACAAGTCTTCCCCCTACGCCGCTGAGGGGACAGAAGCCCATGCGCTGGCGGAAAAAACGCTAAAAGATTTCAGGGCAGGCGGCCGCCCTGAGGTCATCTCCGACAACTCGGAGATGAAGGAAGCCATCCAATCCTATGTGGATACGGTGGTAGAAAAATTCACCGAGGCCAGAGCGGCCAGCCCGGATGCGCGCCTTCTAGTCGAGCAGCACCTAGATTTTTCAAAGTATGTGCCCCAAGGCTTCGGGACCGGCGACTGTCTCATCATCTCCGACAAGATTCTGGAGGTGTGCGACCTTAAGTATGGCAAAGGGGTAGAAGTCTCTGCTAAAGGCAACAGCCAGATGAGACTTTATGCCCTGGGCGCTATCGAGGCGCAGGAGATGTTTTGGGGATTTGACCGAGTCCGCATGACAATCATCCAGCCTCGCATCGGAAACGTGTCCTCTGAGGAGCTCTCCGTGGAGGACCTTAAGGCCTGGGGTAGGGTGGTCCACCAAAGGGCGCTCCTTGCCTTCGAAGGCAAAGGCTCCCTGGTGGCCGGTGACCATTGCCGCTTCTGCCGGTGCCGGACGGTCTGCCGGGCCTACGCCGATTACATGACGGCGCCGCTCAAAGAGGCGTTTAAACCACCAGCGGAGCTCCAGCCGAATGAGGTGGCCGACATTGTCCTAAAAGCCAAACGCATCAAAGGGTGGCTTGAGGACATCGAGACTTACGCTCTCATGCAGGCACTGGATGGCAGGAAACTTCCAGGGCTCAAACTGGTAGCAGGCCGCTCCGTCAGAAAGATTACCAACCCCGACGTAGCTGCAGGACGGCTTCTGGAAGCAGGTTACAAGCCTGAGGAGATTTATAAGCCGCAGACTCTCCAGACTTTGACGGAGCTCAAAAAGCTCTGCGGCGCCAAGAAGCTGGACACACTGCTTGATGGCATCGTAGAGACCGGCAAACGGAGCCCCGCCCTGGTGCCTGAGTCCGATAAACGGCCCGCACTGGAGACCGACCCCGACAGATTGAAAAATGTATTTACAGAAGGAGAAGAAAAATGATTAGAGATAATGAAGTATTAACCGGTGTAGTTAGACTGTCTTATGCCAACATCTGGGAGCCAAAGGCGCCTATGAACGGAGGCAAGCCCGTCTACTCTGCTTCACTCATCATCAGCAAGGACGATGACAAGACAATCGGAGCTATCAAATCAAAGATTAAGGCCCTCCTGCAGGACCCCAAGGTCATCCAGAAGCTGGGCGGCCCGTCCAAGGTCCACAGCAACGGCCTCCGCATCCCGCTCCGTGATGGAGACGAAGACAGGCCGCAGGATGAGGCCTATGCAAACAGCCTCTTTATCAACTGCAAGGCCCAGGAAACCAATCCGCCAAAAATCTTCGACCGCCACGGGAATGAGATTCTGGACAAAGCAGAAGTGTTCTCAGGATGTTATGTTCGTGCAATCCTCCAGTTTTATGGCTACAACCATTCCGGCAACTTCGGAATCGGCGTTGGACTTGTAGCCGTCCAGAAATGGAAAGACGGCGAGGCCCTGGGCGGCGTCAGCGTCTCCGCTTCCGACTTTGACGATGGATTCTCTGACGGCTCTGCAGACGACACCGCCGCTGCTGATGACCTTTTCTAACCTAAGGGAGGATAACACCATGGAAAAAATTACTACAAATAAGATTATCGATAGACTCTACAACGACCAGCTGGAAAAGAAAATCCCGAAAAAGGGGATGCAGTCAGTCATTGCCGCCTTCGTGCTTGCCATCCGTGAAGAACTGAAAAAGGGCAACAAGGTCTCCATTGCAGGCCTCGGCACTTTTACCGTCAAAGCCAGACCGGAAGCAGTGAAGCACCTCCCCAGTGGAGCGCCGGTCACTGTTCCTGCCCATACCGTGGCTAAATTCTCCGCCTGCCAGTACATGGCAGATGAAGTCTACCACACCAAAGTAGAGGGCTGACCATGGCCCCCGTGGCAACACTGGGGATTGACCTGGAGACGTTCAGCAGCAACGACATCAAGTACGGTGTCTACAAGTACGTAGACGCGCCCGACTTTGAAATCCTTCTCTGCGGGTTTGCCTTTGACGACGAGCCCGTGGCGGTGCTGGACCTCACTAAGACCGGGGGACAGTTTCCCCAGTGGTTTATCGATGCTTTATATGACGACAGGATTCTCAAGACGGCGTTCAACGCCAACTTCGAGATGACATGTTTCAGGAAATACTTTCCGGACATGCCCACCGAGTGCTGGGAGTGTTCCAGCATCCTCGCTCTGTACAACTCTTTACCAACTGGACTCGCCAATGTGGCGCAGATCCTCAAGCTGGGGGAGGACAAGCAAAAGGACGCACGGGGCAAAGCGCTCATCAATTATTTTTCCAAACCCTGCAAGCCAAGCCTCATCAACGGCGGCAGGACTCGCTATTACCCAAAAGACGCGCCAGACAAATGGGCGACCTACATCGAGTACAACCGGCAGGATGTGGTGGTGGAGCGAGCCATTAGACACAAGCTCCTTCGCTACAAGCCCTCTGAGACGGAGCACAAATACTGGCTCCTGGACCAGTGGATTAACGGCAACGGCGCCCGCATCAATCAGACGCTGGTTAATAATGCCATCTCCATGAGCTCCGAGTACAAAGCAAGGCTCACGGAAGAAGCCAGGCGGCTCACCGGACTCCCTAATCCTAACAGCGTCATCCAGCTTAAAGGCTGGGTTGAAAAACGGCTCAAAAGGCCCCTCAGGGGCCTTGCCAAACAGGACATAGCTGATTTACTAGCCACGCCCTTAGACGAGACAACAGCAAGGGTTCTACGCATCCGTCAGCTGCTCGGAAAGACCTCCGTGCAAAAGTACAAGGCCATGCAGGAGGCGGTCACGTCAGACGGCAGGGTGCACGGGATGTTCCAGTTTTACGGGGCCATGCGGACAGGGAGATGGGCCGGACGCATCGTCCAGCTGCATAACCTCCCCCGAAATAACATGGAAGCCGAAGAACTGGACAGCGCCCGAAACCTTGTCCTTGCCAATGACCTGGACGGCCTGGAACTCTGCTTCGAGAACGTACCGGACACGCTCTCCCAGCTGGTAAGGACTGCCATCATCCCGGCGGATGGGAGCCGCTTCCTGGTGCAGGATTTCTCGGCCATCGAGGCTAGAGTCATCTCCTGGCTGAGCCATGAAGAATGGCGGCGGGAAGTCTTTGCTAAAAACGGCGACATCTATTGCGCCAGTGCCTCCTCCATGTTCAAGGTGCCGGTTGAAAAACACGGCATTAACGGACATCTCAGGGCAAAAGGCAAGATTGCAGAGCTCGCCCTTGGGTACCAGGGCTCCATCGGAGCCTTGAAGGCTATGGGCGCCGACCGGATGGGGCTCAAAGACGACGAACTGCAAGACATTGTCAAAAAGTGGAGGGCCTCAAGCCCCCACATCCCACAGCTCTGGGCCAACGTAGAGGCCTGCGCTTTTAACGCCGTCCTACAGCTCCGAGGAGCCAAAAGCGGCTACAGGCCTTGTACATTGGACGCCGACCCGAAGCTCGCCGTAGTTGTGGAGAGGCTTTCCCACGTAAGGCCCGAGACTATCGGCCGCTACAAGGACCTTATCCACAACGCAGGACTTGACGACAAAAAGCACCTCATCATAGGCGCTCTTGCCAACCTGCGCCGCGTGGCTCAGCTCAACATGGGATTCAAGGAGGAGCATCCACGGCCCTGGTTCCTTCCGGGGAGCCCAAGCATCGGCTTCCAGTGCCAGGATGACCGCCTTTTGGTAAAGCTCCCTTCGGGGAGACTTCTTATCTACCTCCATCCACTCATTGAGCGAAACCGGTTCGACCGAGACGCCTTAACCTATGAGGGGCTGGAACAGACCACCAGGAAATGGGGGAGGCTTGAGACCTACGGCGGCAAGCTTGTAGAAAACATCACACAGGCCTGCGCCCGCGACAGCCTCGCCGCAGCCATGCTTAGGCTCAAAAAGGCAGGCTACAAAATCCTGATGCACGTCCACGATGAAGTGATTATGGAACGACCGGAGGGAGAAGGAAGCCTGGAAGAAGTCAAAAGGCTCTTGTGTATGAACGAGCCCTGGGAATATGGACTCATCAAGAACAGTGATGGTTTTGAAGGCTATTACTACATGAAAGACTAGGAGGCGGACACTATGGAACTTAATGCAAAACAGCAGGCAGCCGTAGACATGGCCGCCGACTGGTACAGAAAACTGAACGAACCCATTTTTAAACTGGCAGGCTACGCCGGAACCGGCAAGACAACAGTGGCGACCACTATTGCCCATGCACTGGAGCCGGACGAGGATAGAATCCTTTTCTGCGCCTACACCGGCAAAGCGGCCTGCGTCATGAGGCAGAAGGGCATGCCCGGACAGACCATCCACTCAGCCATCTACAGCTATGAGGTGGAGGTAGACTCCATTACCGGCCGCAAGCACTTTATCAAACACCTTAAGGACTCATTGCCTTTCTCCCTCATCATCGTGGACGAGGCGTCCATGGTAGGCTCCGAGGTGGCGGCTGACCTTCTCAGTTTCCACATCCCGGTCCTTGCCATAGGCGATACGGGCCAGCTCCCGCCGGTAGGCGACAGCTTTTCCAACCTTTTGAAAAATCCAGACGTGACACTGGACGAAATCATGAGGCAGTCAGGAAACCGCATCCCGCTCTTTGCGCAAAAGCTCAGGCAGGGATGGACGCCCAGGGCAAAAGACTTTCCGGTGGGAGATGATGTTACGGTCATGCCTTACGCACAGTTTGTCAAACACTTTGGCAGGCTGCTCACACTCTCTGACCAGATAATCAGCGCCACCAACCGCAACAGGGAAATCCTTAACAGGCAGGCCCGCAAGGCCAACCGATATGAAGGACTCCTCCGTGAGGGAGAGAAGATAATCCGGAAGGAAAACGACTGGAAGAAACAGACCTATTCCGAGGACATCGGAGTGCTGAGCCTTGTGAACGGCATGACCGGCTACGCCAGGAACGTTAGAGCCCTGCCTAATGGGCGGCCGGTGTTTGACTTTGAACCCGCCTTTGCACGGGATACCTTTTTCAGGCATCTGCACTGGGACAAGTTTGATTATGCCTACGTCATAACGGCTCACGCCGCCCAGGGCTCCGAGTATCCTTTTCTCGTCGTGATTGACGACTCCTGGGACGACAGGCAAAACCCTAATTTCCGCTCCGAGTGGCGGTACACAGCCGCCACCAGGGCGAAAAGCAAGCTCATCTGGGTGACTAACAGATAGGAGATAGATTTATGAAATGGAATAAAGTTGTAACCAACATCCACGGCATCTACCGCGACAACCGGCAGACACTGCGGAAGTCGGAAAACCTTCTGAAATCCATGCAGGAGGTGGCCCAGCCGGGGACCGAACTTACCCGGCAGAAGAAATTACTGGAAGAAATCATCGCCAACGCGAAAGCCAATGAAGATGCTCTCATCAGCATGGAAAACGGCGCCAAGTTTGGCGCCAATCCGGATGACGATATTTCCGTATTCATCAACGGGAGGCCTCAGAAATGAACAGGTATTTCCTTTTTACGAACACCGACCGCGAGCTCAAACTTGTCAACGTCGATGACATTATCAGCATCACCTTTGATTTTGGGCCCTACAAACAGCAGTTTGAAATCCACGTCAAAGGAGAGGCGCCGCAGTACTTTACCATCCCCTTCCGAAACAAGGACATCCCCGAAGGGGAAGCGGTAACACTCATCAAAACCATGATGTACGACATGGCCACACAGAAGCACCCCGTCTTTAACTGGGCGGAATTTTGCAAAGTCAAAAATGTAGGAAGTTAATTATGGCAATCTCAAAAGGCATGTTCATTTCGCAGGCCGACATGGGCCGGCAGGCTGTAAATGTTCTGGAAAAGTATAAAAAACATCTGGCGGAGGAAGGCGCATCCGAAGAAAAGCAGGTGGCGGTCATTAAGGCCATCAAGTACTGTCAGGACTGCGCCGACGCCTCCCACATCATCATGGCAGCTCTCGAATGGCAGGCCGCTCAGAACGGCGAGCCAGCAGAAGAAAAGGCAGAGGATATGCCGGTAGAAACCCCGAAGTGCAAGAGAGCGCCCAGGAAGAAGGCTGAGCCAAAGACAGAGGAGAAGCCGAAGGAAGAACCGGCGCCCACGCTCTTTGATGAGCCGCTTGAAAAACCGGCAGAAACACCAAAGGCGGAAGAGGTAAAAGAACCTCCGAAAGAAGAACTGAAACCGCAGGAAACCAAGGCCGAAGAGCCTGCCAATGATAACAGCCTGGACGACCTTTTCTAAGAAAGTGAGGTGGCATCATGAAAACTTTAGCAACTTTGCACGCTAAGGAGCTCTATGATGTAATCCGCTTTCCAGCAGACACCAGCGGCGAGCACATCCCGGACCCTGACGGCGGGGGACGGAAGCCCGTCCTGACACTGCACACCTATAGCGGATTCAGTTTTTTCAGTTTCTTTGGCTCCCGCGGCTTCCCCTGGGGCTCCCTTTTCCACAACTGCGCGGGAACCTATAAGGACCAGGTTAAGGACTGCAAGGCGGTGGTGCTCGCCTACTTCGTCAAAGGGCAGGCAAAGGTATGCATCGAAGTCAATCCAAAGCAAAAAGCCATCGTGCAGGCAAAGCTCCCATGCAACCGGATTGTAGGGGAGGACCCCGAGATGCTCGCCATTATCAAAAACTGGGCACGCCGCAAAAGGCTTGCCGTCACTACTTTGGACCTGGAGGAGGTGAGAGCAGCAAATGTCAATTAAGCTCAAAAATGACATCAAGGTGGCTATCTCCACGGCGCCGCACCGCTTTGCCAAGGTATGGCGGCAGAGGGAAGTCACATGGAGCCAGATGGTAGATAGGCTCTCCGAGACCGCAAGGACCGGGGAAACCGTAGCGGAGTACCACCACTTCTCGAAACCACAAAAGGACGCAAAGAAGGATGTAGGCGGATTCGTAGGCGGCAGGCTCAAGGACGGCCGGCGCCTCAAGACGAATGTGATGTACCGGCAGCTCTTAACGCTCGACGCCGACAGCGGAACAAAGGACTTTCCCGATGCACTGCCAGCGAAGCTCGGTAACGGCGCATGGTGTTTTTACTCCACTCACAGCCACACCCCGGAAAAACCACGCCTCCGCATTATCATGCCCTTAAGCCGTCCGGTAACGCCTGATGAGTACCAGGCCCTCGCCCGGAAGGCAGCGGAAAGAATCGGCATGGACGCCATGGACCCGACAACCTTCGAGCCTGAGCGCCTTATGCACTTTCCTTCCACGCCAGTTGACGGCGTCTACGTCTTTAAGTACAACGACGGGCCCATCATGGACGCCGACAAGATTCTGGGCGAGTACGATGACTGGCACGACATAGCCTCCTGGCCGCTCCATCCAAAGGAAGCCGCCATTAAAAGGACGGCATCCAAAGCGGAGGACCCGCGGGAAAAGCCCGGATTAATCGGAGCGTTCTGCCGGGCCTACACCATCCAGGACGTCATTACCACATTCCTTCCCGACGTGTACATCCCAACGAACGATGAAAACCGCTGGACCTACGCCAAAGGCTCCACCTCCGGCGGCCTGGTCATCTATGAGGAAGGACGTTTCGCAATGTCCCACCACTCCACGGACCCCGCGGGAGGAGAAGAGCACAACGCCTTTGACTTCCTCAGAATCCACAAGTTTAGGGACCTCGACCTCAACGTCAAACCGGACACCCCGTTCAACCGCCTTCCGTCGTATCTTGCCATGATGGACTTTGCGAAAAAAGACAAAGCCACCATGAAGGAGTACAACAGCGAAAAAACGGCGGAAATCCGGGAGATGTTTAAAGACTCAGGCGTGGATGAAAAGGACCTGGACACCTCTTGGACCGATAACCTCAAAATGGAAGGAAAGGGGAACAATCTTCACATCGCCCAGAGCGTGGACAACCTCAAGCTGATTATGACAAATGACCCGCTGCTCAGGGACCGCTTCGGGCTCGATCTTTTTTCCCATCGTTACCTGCTTAAGGGTGACGTCCCCTGGCGCAAAGTCGATGGTGCGCCCATCTGGTCTGACACCGACGACGCCTGCCTTCGTAACTATCTCAGCAAACACTACAAGATAGACAAAAGGGCGCTGGTGGATGACGTGTTGACGGAGGTGATGATGGACAACCGTTTCCATCCGGTAAGGGACTACCTCGAGAGCCTCACATGGGACGGCGTGGAGCGAGTGCCTACGCTCCTCGTGGATTACCTGGGCGCCAAGGACACGCCCTTTGTAAGGGAAGTCACAAAGGTATTTTTTAAAGCGGCGGTGGCAAGAGTATACTCGCCCGGCTGCAAGTTTGACCAATGTTTGGTGCTCAGCGGCCCTCAGGGGATAGGCAAGAGCTCGTTTCTCAAGATTCTGGGCGGCGACTGGTTTAATGACTCCATCACCAGCTTTTCCGGCAAGGACCCCATGGAGCAGATCCAGGGGACAAGCATTGTAGAGCTCTCCGAAATGCAGGCCTCAAACAAGGCAGACAATGACCAAATCAAAGCTTTCCTCAGCCGGCCTTCTGATAAATTCCGTATGGCCTACGGGCGCCGTACGCAGGAGTACCCCAGGCAGTGCGTCTTTGCAGGCACTACGAATGACGCTATCTTTCTTAAGGACCGCACCGGCGGCCGCCGATTCTGGCCGGTCATGTGCGGCGTAGGAAAGGGCACCGAGTATGCGCCGGACAACGTGGTGCTGACCACCGTAGAAAAGATGGAGGAGCTCAAAGCAAAGAGGGACCTCATCTGGGCGGAGGTTAGAACCACCTGGGCGATGGAGTCCTTCGAGGCCTTCTTTGTGTACTGCGGAGAAAGGAATATCAACCCCGCCACCTTTGATGAGACGAAGAAGCAGGAACTTCTGAACCGGTTTGACCGTAACATGGATTTCCACAGCCTGCTTCTGTCGCCGGAAGCCGAAAAGGAAGCCCGTAAGATTCAGTCGGACCTTACAGAGGGAAGTGAAAAGGCCGGAATGATTGAAGACTACCTCAGCAAGCGGCTGCCTACGGGGTGGGACAAGATGGACCTATTCAATAGGCAGGAATATTTGGCAAAGTACGAAGCAAGGCCCGAGGACCCCGGCGAGAAAGAAAGGGAGTACGTTTGCACCTTGGAAATCTGGTGCGAGGCCTTTGGCCAGGATAAATCCAGATTTACTAATAAGGACAGCCGGGAGCTCAGCGCCATTTTGCTTAATATCCTGGGTTGGAAGCTGGGGCCCACGCACCGGTTTGGGCCTTATGGGATCCAAAGAAGCTTTTTAAGGAAGTGATTACCGTGAAATTGAAAGGAAAGAGGGCCTTTTTGAAGGTCCTGCAGAATGAGGACTGGGATTACACCCAGGATAAGGAAAGCATTGTGGTCTTCGGGCCACGGGGCCTCCGGTTCTGCGTCATGAACTACGCCAACGGAAGCAGCATCCAAAATGCCTACATTAACATCCTGCAGACGGAAGGAGTGAGGACATTTTCCGCCAGGATTCTTAACCTGAGGACCTGGGACGAAATCTTAGTGATGATTTTAAGGCTGCAGGAATGGTATCAGGCACACCGCCCCGACGTGGGAGCAGCGTGGAAGAGGTACATTGCCGTTTTTCCCTTAGACGCAGAAATGGAATTTGACGGCGTGCCAGTGGATGTATATTTATACAGTGAATCTAATTTTTATAGCACCATGATTTCGCCCAAAAAGTGTAAACAGAGTAGTCCGAAATAAAGCCCTTGTAAACAGAGGATACTTATAGAATATTTTTCTGTAAACGAACTTAAAATTTCGTTTACACCTTCTGTTTACAGCTTTTTCCCCGTATCTATCTATATATTCTGTATCTGTAAACAGTGTAAACAGATTTATATATGAGATATATGAAATAGGGGAATTAGGGGCCTAAGGAAAAATGAGGCCCCTAAATCACTATAGGTATATAAGCGAGCAAAAATCTGTTTACTTCGTTGACACCCTACCAGCGAGGCAAGCACTTGCAGGCAGGCAAAAGGTGATATTTTATGCAAAACGAACGAGATATTGAAAAGTACTTGGTGAAAGAAGTCAGGAGAAAGCACGGCAAGGCATTCAAGTTTGTTTCTCCCGCATCGGCAGGCGTGCCGGATAGGATTATCATTCTCCCCGGCGGCGTAACCTGCTTCGTGGAACTCAAAAGACCGGGAGGAAAGCCGCGGCCGATACAGCGCTTTATCCTGCTTTACCTTTATTATCAGGGGCACAGGGTAGCCGTCGTAGACAACAGGGACACTGCAAAGGCACTTGTTCGTAGGCTTTGTAGGAAAAGAGGTGATGCCTTATGATGCTCAATTTACATTCGTACCAAAAAGCAGTTGTTAGACATATCGTCGAAAATCCATGCACCGGTGTATTTCTGGGCATGGGCTGAGGCCTTGGGAAAACTTCCATTTCCCTGGCCGCCATCCTGGAAGAGATGTACAACCGCTTCGAAATCGGGAGCGTCCTGATTGTGGCGCCTAAGACCGTGGCCGAGGCCACCTGGCAGGATGAGGCGCAAAAGTGGGACCAGTTTCACTGCTTCCGCTTCTCCACCATTTTGGGCAGCAAGACGGAGCGGCTGAGAGCCCTTTACAAAAAGGCTGATATCTACGTTATCAACCGAGAAAACGTGGTATGGCTGATGGAGCAGACTCACTACAAGCCACCATTTGACATGCTGATTCTTGACGAGAGTACATCGTTTAAGGACTCCAAGACAAAGAGGTGGAGGGCCATCAGGCGGATAAGGGGATGCTTTAAGAAGATTGTCCTTCTGACAGGCACCCCGAGGCCCAACGGCCTCATGGACCTTTGGGCGCAGCTGTACTTACTGGACGGCGGTAAGCGTCTGGGTAAAAGCCTTACGTCTTTTCGGTCAAACTATTTCCTGCCGGACAAGCGGAACCAGGATATAGTCTACAGCTGGAAGGTGCGAAACCCGGCGGCGGAAAAAGAAATCTATGACAAGATTTCCGACATCTGCATTTCCCTCAAGAGTGAGGACTACAAAAACATGCCGGACGTCCTGCCGCCGGTGATTATTCCCGTCAAGCTGGACAAGGCCAGCATGGACGCCTACCGCACCATGGCCAAGGAGTACATTATCGAGATGCAGGGCGAGGAGATTACCGCCTTATCCGCCGCCGCAGTCAGTAACAAGCTTCTCCAGCTGGCCAATGGCGCCATCTATGACAACGACGGCCAGATGATTGAGGTTCATAACGCCAAACTGGATGCCCTGGCCGACATCGTGAGCACCAACGAGGGTAATCCGATATTGGTTTTCTATTCCTACCGGAGCGACCTTGCAAGGATCCTCAAGAAGTTTCCAAAGGCCCGGCAGCTTAAAAGCGCAGACGATGTGCGTGCCTGGAACGAAGGAAAGATTTTCATGCTTCTGGCCCATCCCGCAAGTGCCGGTTATGGCCTCAACCTCCAGGCAGGCGGTCACATCATCGTGTGGTTTGGTCTGACGTGGAGCCTGGAACAGTATCAGCAGGCAAACGCAAGACTCCAGAGGCAGGGACAGAAGGAGCCTGTTGTTATCCATCATCTTGCGGCGGAGGGAACACTGGACACCCACGTCATGGCGGCCCTTAAGGCAAAACGCATGGGCCAGGATGCCATGATGGACGCCGTCAAGATGCTTGTAAAGGAGGTTCAAAAATGAGTTACATCACCGCTATCATCCTTATTTTTATGGGCTTTGTGGCCGGTGCGGTCACCATCAGCCTATGCAGTATCGATCGCGTGCACGACATCAACGCCGAAAGCGACTACTTAAAATCCAAGTACCGCGAGATTTCCGAGTGCACGCAGAGAGCCCTTTATTACATCAACCGCTTTGATAAAGCGCCGCAGTATAAGCTTTCCCTTTACTTTGAGCGCTTCCCAGTGACCGCTGAATTCAGCCGGAAGGAATTTGAAGAATTTAAATCTTTGCGGCGGTCGCTCAGTTATTTGTCGGTGGATGAGATTCCTGGAAAGGAGGACTAAAATGAACCGACAGGAAAGACGCCGTTTAGGCATCAAGAAAAAGGACCCCATGGTCTCCCTCAAGCAGTCGGACATTGACCGTATGAAAGAAGAGGCCACGGAAAAAGGATGCAAGCTGGCATTCAACCTCATGCTTGCCCTTCCGTCCATGGTCATTCAAGACAAATATGGCCTTCTGATGAAAAAAGAAGGAAGAGTGGGGAGATTCGTTGACCTCTGCCTGGAACAGTACAAGTGCTATGAGGAAGGCTACATCACCCTGCAGGAATTGGCTAAGTGCCTCAAGGACGAGGCCGGTGTAGAAATCGAAGGATGGTACTGATATGAATCCTTACGAAAGATACCGGCATATAGCTTTTACTCTGGACGAATTTTTAAAGATGGTAAAGGCCAACAAGGAGCACTTTATCAACTACTGCGAAATCGTGGTGACCGATAACGGCCTCATCTTCCTGGCGAGTCCGAGCCACATGGATTGCGCCAAATGGCTGAGGAAGAAAGGTTTTACAAATTTTATTCTTGTCTGGTACAACGGCTTTGTATCTTATGGCAAGGAAAACGCCATGAAGCTGACGACGAGCCAGATGAAAGTGCTGGTCGCATTGCTTGACCGTGGCTGGATTTCCTGCTTGATTGACAGCACTTGGGAATGGAGGAAATGATTATGAGCTCTGAAAAATCATTAACAAGTAAAGCCGATTATATATCGAAGGCTATGTCCGCCTTGCCTGACGGACTTCCTTATGACGTAGAAGACAACACATTAAAGAAGATTATCTGGATAGTGGATAATGACCGGTTTTTGGATTTGAAAGACCTTCGGGCCAGAGCAAAGGAATATGCTAGAAATCTTTTGAAGCATAAAAAGAGCGTTCAGTGTGAAAGGTCTTTAACATGTGAGGACTTTGGCGTGAAGCCTGCTGATTTCCATGAAATCAAAGACAGTGAAATCCCTGAGCACTCAATGATTTTAGAGAAACAGGCTACCGGCGCCGCCGCTGACCAGAAGCATTACCAGAAGGCCGAGAAGGAGCCTATCGAAGTTATGCAGATGTACTTTGACGCCAAGGAGCTCTACGGCTTCTGCAAGGGAAACGCCTTGAAGTATATCCTTCGTTCCCGCTTTAAGGGCACGGAACTCAAGGACATGGAAAAGGCCCTGCAGTACATGCAGTGGTCCGTGGACGTCCTTCACGGTGTGCCCATTGATCCCAGAAAGAGGTGAGACCATGACGCCATCTTATGCCGAAGAAGCGATTGCCTATTACAAGCAGAAGGAAACGGATGAAGCATTAAGAAAGGCAAAGCTTGAGCGCTGTCCGTTTTGTGGGAGCGAGGCAGGAATCATCATCTACCGCGGACGTGGCGAGGCACTCTACTCCGTGGCCTGCAAGGACCCACGGTGCATTGCCTCAGAAGGCCGGAAGTATCTTGACGTAACTGACGCCGTGAAGGCGTGGAACAGGAGGGACTGATGCCGAAAGAAGGACTGCATCGCACTGTGCATTACCACAGCGACCCGACCTATGAACAGGTGCTTGCCAAATATCAGAAAGAGCAGAAGGAGGCGGCAAGAGAGAACCGCGCCATGACAGCCTTTAGAGTTATCGCCACCGTTCGCATCCTGGTAAAGAAGGCGGGGTACCAGTTGATGAATGACTTGATTATTGCCGACAGGAAGACGGGAGTCTGCTACACCAGCATCACCGAAGAGGGGGCCAAACATGTTAGAAGAAAATAGGAAGCTGCCACCGGTTGAAAGGCGCCTGGATTATCTCAGGGCCGTAGTCAACTATGAACGGGAATCCCTTAAGATTCTGGGCGTTATGCGTAAATGCCGGATTGACCTTTGCACCGGCCTTAAAGGCGTGAGTTATGACAAGGTCAAGATTTGCGGCGGAGAGAGTCGAGACCTGTCCGATGTCATTATCACGCTGGAGGATGGACTTAAAGACATTGACGACAAACTTCGGGAACACTCGGAGAGACTGGCGGAAAGTCTGCAGGCTATTAAAAACATCCTGGCTTATCTGCCCGAAGACCATGACCGTTTACTGCTTGAGGCTCGTTACTACGAAGGATGGGACTGGAGCAAGTTGACAGAAGCCTATGGTGTAACCAGACAGAGGCTGGATGACCGCCGCCGGAAAGCCCTGGACTATCTGGAAGTCATGGAAGAAACTGAACCTTTTCTGGAAGAGTTTACATCACTTGACAGAAAGTTACACGATTTGACATGATTTGCACCTTGCAATGTATGATATAATATAGTAAAGAATTATGCATGAGCGCGGTCCCTAATGGGGCGGCGCTTTTGTTTTGCCCGAAAGGAGGCGACGGACGTGGAAGCCAAATGGACTAAATGGGTAACACCCGAAGGTCTGGACAAGATTAAAGGATGGGCCCTGGACGGCCTGTCCGACGCCCAGATTAGAGACAAGGACCACCTGGGAGTCTGCCAGCAGACTTTCTACACATGGAAGAAGGAGCATCCTGAAATTGCGGAAGCCCTGCGGATGGGGAAGGAAGTCGCTGACAGGCGAGTTGAAAACGCTGTGTATAAATCCGCAAGAGGCTACTACGTGGATGAAGTGACTACCTTTACCAGGGAGGCAAAGACGTCTAAAGGAGAGCCCCTGCTTGACGATGATGGGGAGCTTATAAAGTCTGTGGAGACCAAGGTGGTGCATAAATGGATACCGTCCAACGCAACGGCGGCCATCTTCTGGCTGAAACACAGGAAGCCGGTTGAATGGGGTGACTATTAATGGCTGAGGCGTGGGCGGCAAGGTTCTACAACTCGAAAGAGTGGAAGGACCTTAGGTGGCAGCTGATTATCAAGCGAGGGCCCAAGTGCGAGCGATGCGGTAAGGACATGACGTTTAACACGGCAGAGCTCATCGGCCACCACATCATCCCTTTGACCAAGGACAATGTGCACAACCCTGAGGTGGCACTCAATCTGGATAACGTGGAGCTCATCTGCTTTGACTGTCACAATGCAGAGCATGAGAGATTCGGGCACAAGCATGAGCGGCAAGTGTTTCTTATTTATGGGCCGCCATGTTCTGGCAAATCCACGCTGGTAAACCAGATGAGTACTCGCGGGGACTTGATAATCGACATGGACATGCTGTACCGGGCGGTCTCAGGGCTCGACCTTTATGACAAGCCGGACTGCCTCCGAAGCAACGTCCTTGCCATCTACCATGACCTCATCAACCAGGTCAAGACAAGATATGGCGGCTGGCATGACGCCTACATTGTGGGCGGCTTTCCTCTGCGGGGGATGCGGGAGGCCATCCTTAAGCAGACAGGGGGCGCCGCTGTCATGGCCGAGGCAAGCATGGACGAATGTTTAGCGGCGGCGGGAGCTCGAGGCATCTTCGCTGATGAATGGAAAAAATATATTATTAAATGGTTTGAAACTTATCAAAAATAAATTAAACCACCCCCCGCCATCGAAAAAATTTTTCCCCGGAATCAAGACCGGGCGGGACAGATGTTTTCGATTAAAACCGAAAATTCGACTTTTTTCCCTTAAAAATTAACCAGACCCCGAAAGGAGGGCCGACGATGAAAAAGACTGATAAAGACTGCACGTCGATTGCGCCGACAATCGACCCAGAAGAAGCTGAGTACAACCGGCTCAAGAATCTCTTTGCCGACTGCGACGCCAATATGCTGGCCCTGCTGGATGGAATGTTTTGGGAAGCCGCCCGCCTTCGGGTGGAACTGAACACGTTACACTTAGAGGGTAAAAAAAGCGGCCTTGTCAAGATGAACCCGCAGAACCCGGCACTGCAGAAGGAAACCCCGGTGAGCAAGGTCCTTCCCAAGGTAAGGGCCAATTATGCAAACATCTGTTTCAAGCTGGCGAAGGTCCTTGGTAAAAAGGATGACGACGATGATTCCGGACTCGACGATTACGAGTAAGGATGATTGCTGGATAACTCGTTACTGGGCGGGCATCCAGTCAGGGAAGTACATCGTCGGCGCTCTGATTAAGCTGCAGATGCAGAAACTATTGGAGCTCCTGCAGGACGATGAAGTTATAAAGGACTTCACAGACTCCAACAAGCGCATCAACTTTATCCAACGGGAATGCAAGCACGCCCAGGCGCCTTTTGCCGGAAAGCCTTTTATCCTGACTATCTGGCAAAAGGCGATTATTGAAGCGCTGTACTCTTTCAAAATCTACGATGAGGAATTGAAGAAGCCTGTCAGGCTCTTCCAGCGTCTCCTGCTCTGCATAGGCAGAAAGAACGGCAAGTCACAGCTTATTTCTGCCATTTCTCTTGCCGAGTGGGTGTGCGGCGAGATGGGTACCAATATCCTCTTTGGCTCAAACGACTATGACCAGGCCAGTATCCTCTTTGACGCCACCGACGCCATGAGGGAGGCAAGCCCTAAGATTGCCCGCTGTACCCATCGAAACCTTAAAGGCCTCTTCTGGGGGAACAAGGCAAGAAAACACGCAAAGGGCAAATTTTCCTTTCAGAACAAGGGAAGCATCAAGAAACTTTCCGCCCGCACTAGCGCAAAGGAAGGTAAGAACATCAAGGTAGGCTGCGTGGATGAGGTCCACGAAATGAAGGACAACACTCTGGTAATGCCAATCAGGCAGGCGCTTTCCACTCAGGATGAACCTTTGTACCTTGAAATCACCACCGAAGGATTCACCGATAACGGTTATCTTGACGAAGAGATGGAAGAAGCGCAGCAGGTGCTGATGGATGATTCCCACCGCTCCCGCTGGCTGATTTTCCTTTACCAGCAGGACAGCGAGGAGGAGGTGTGGCAGAATGAACAATCCTGGTGCAAATCCAATCCCGGGCTGGGAGTCATTAAGAAATGGACATTCCTTCGGCAGATGGTGGGGGAAGCTCGGAACAACGCCGCCACAAAATCCTTTGTCCTTGCGAAGGATTTTAACATCAAACAGAACAGCGCTGCCGCGTGGCTTGATATGGCCGCCATTAATAACCCTGAGACCTTTGACCTCGCTGACCTTAAAGGCCAGTACTATCTGGGCGGCGTGGACCTTGCCGAGACCACAGACCTTTGCTGCGCAAGGGCGCTCTTCGTGGATCCGGAAACCAGGCTCCTCAAAAGTATGGCCATGTACTTTATCCCTGAAATTAAGGCCAACGCTATCCTGGAGGACAACGGCTTGAATCCTGAAAAGAAGGACTACAACGAATGGGCAAAGCAGGGCCTTGTCACCATCTGCCCAGGAACCGAGGTAGATGATTCCATGGTGGTGGATTGGTTTAAGAATCTCTACGTTAATTACCACCTTGTGCCATTTAAAATTGGCTATGATAACTGGCACTCCCAAGATTTTAAAAAAGGTATTGCCGAGTTATTTGGCGCCGACGTACTGGAGAGGATAGGAATGGACTTTAACAGCCTGTCCGGACCTATGTCAGTGCTCGAGAGCTATCTTAAAGAGCACATGATTAACTACAATAACAACCCAGTGGACCAGTGGTGTCTTACCAACACGGCCATCCGGCTCAACAACATCGGTCAGATGATGCCTGTTAAAAAGTTTGGACAGAGTAAAAACCGCATCGACGGCACGCTGGGGTACATCATAGCAGTCGCCGCTTACCTGCGGTACAAAACGGACTATTTAGCAATCCAAGGAGGACAAAGTGCTGTTTAATTACTTGAAAAAAATATTCGGCGCCGCAACCAAGCAGAGCATGCTGGTGAGCCTCCTGGATGACAGCACCGCTGTCACTTCCTATGGAGGGCAGGACATCTACGCCAGTGACTACGTCAACAACTGCATTGACAGGGTGGCGAGAGAGATTGGCAAGATGTCTGTTATGTCCGTGGTGCTCGGAGATGACTCCGTCAAGCGTCAGAACGATGAACTGACAAGGCTCTTTAGGGCAAAGCCTAATCCCCTGCAGACCACGAGCGACTTTCTTCGGGCCTGCGCATGGCTGCGCATGAAGGACTGCAACTGCTTTATCTATCCTGAGTTTGATTGGATAACCGACAGCCATGGGAACAATACGAAGTACTTTAAAGCTTTGTGGCCGCTCAATCCTACGGAGATTGAAATAGGTACCGATGATGCAGGAGACATTTGGGAAATTAAATTCCGCTGGCGGTCCGGCGGCTATGACATTCTCCCGTATCAAGACCTTGTGCATCTTAAGTGGAGGCGCGGCAAGAACCTCATCATTGGCGGCGGGAGTGACTTTGGCTGGCCTGACGTGAGGGACCTGCAGAAGAGCGTGGGCGCCCTGGGCTCCATGCTCGATACTGTGCCAAAGAGCCTGGAGGCAAGTCTTAAGATAACCGGCATCTACCATGCCAAGACCATCGTGGACCGAGACACTCTGCAACAGATGCGGGATGACTTTGAGGACCACATCAAATCCTCCCAGCTGGGTATTGTGGCCACAGACCTTCCTGGCGAATTTACGCCTGTCAATATGCAGCAGGCCCATATTGATGATGCTATTTTCAAGTTTTTGAAAGGCGTCATCCAGGAGCGCTACGGCATTTCCACGGCGGTGCTTTCCGGCGATTATACGCCTGAACAGTATGACGCCTTTTTCCAGACGTGCATAGAGGATTTTCAAGTCGAATTCGAGCAGGCCATGAGCGCCTGCCTTTTTAGTCAGAGGGAACTGGACCTGGGGCACTGGCTCAAGACCTATTGCAACCGGGCGGCCTTCCTTACGAACGAACAGAAAATCAAGTTTATTGACCTTGGCACAAGGATTGAAATGGTCTCCGTCAACGAGGCCCGCGAAATGTTTGGCATGGAGCCGGTGCCTGATGGGAATCGTCGTTTCAGGTCCCTCAACTATGTGGATTCCACGTTGGCCAACAGTTACCAGGCCAGCATGTCAAAATCCGGTGACTTAGGTAATTCAAAGAAAGGAGAAACTGATGGGAAAGAAGACTAAAAAGAACCAGCGGAGCATGTGCGGTAAAGTCGAGCGCCGCTTTAACATTCCCGACATCATGGCCATTGAAAACAGGGCTGACGGCGTGGAGGATGACGGCATCCGTGAAGTCAAAGGTCATGCCGCCGTGTTTGGGCAGACCACCTCTATTGGAGACTGGTTTGATGAAACCATTGAGCGGGGTGCCTTTGACGGCTGTGATTTAACTGATGTGCCGCTCCTCACCAACCATGACTTTGATAAGGTGCCTCTGGCAAGGAGCCGCCGCAATAACGGCTCCAGTACCATGACCTTGTCCATTGATGACCAGGGCCTTTTAATTGATGCCAAACTGGACACCAGAAACAATCCGGAGGCGGCGGCCCTTTACTCCGCCATCTCCCGGGGCGATGTGGACGGCATGTCCTTCTGTTTTGTAGTCGCCGAAGATACCTGGGATTGGTCTGATGAGGACCATCCAAAACGAACCATCAATAAAATCTCTAAGGTCTACGAAGTGTCTGCTGTGACCTTCCCGGCCTATGAGGATACCGATATTTCAGCTCGTTCCGATAAAGAGGCGTTGGACAATGCCCGCCAGCTGCTGGAGAGCAAGCGGGAGGAAGAGCGAAAGGCAGTGGAGACTGCTAACGAAATCGAAATGCTTAAAATCAAGAATCGTATTTTAGGAGGTTGAAAACATGAACATCAAGAAACTGCTCGAAGAAATCGAAGCAAAGAAAAATGCCCGCGCCGCTCTGGTGAAGAAATCCGAAGCGAGCCAGGACGTGAACGAACTCAGAAGCCTGCAGGGCCAGATTAAGGACCTGTCCGCTGGCATTGAATTTATGAAGGGCCTTGTGGATGAAGCCCGCACCGCAGAAGCACAGCGCACCGCTGAAAACGCACAGGCGCCGGCTCCCACACAGACTGCAGAACCGGATACCCGCACCCAGGCAGTCAATGAACACGCCGAACACGAAGCACAGAACCTGGCGCCGGAAAACAGGTCTTTTAAACCAGGCGCCGGCTTTACTGTAACCGCAGAAGGCCGCCAGAGCCGCACCGCGGAACAGATGGAACAGCGCGGCAGGGACCTCAAAGAAGGCCGCTCCCTTACTGTTGCCACCGGCAGCATCATCCTGCCGCATCGTGATTCCGCCACCATTAACGACACCTTCCAGCAGGTTTCCTCCCTGCTCGATGCTGTCGACTATATGGAACTGCAGGGCGGCGAATCTTTTAAACAGCCCTACGCTAAAGATTCCCCGGAAGGCAATTACACCGCAGAAGGCGCGGAACTGGCTGACACCGATGCTGCTTTTGGCTATGCAGAAATCACCAAATCTAAGATTACCGGTTACTCCGAAATCACGGACGAAGTGGAAAAACTGCCGGCCGCTGACTATGCCGCCTTTGTCGAAGGCAGTGTGACCAAATCCACCAGAAAGAAACTGGCAAAGGAAATCATGCTGGGCGACGGTACCGCGGGCCATCTGACCGGTATCTTCTCCACCAAGTGCGACGCTATCCCTGCCGAATCTGACATTACTGTTTCCGCTATTGGCAACACCACCCTGGATGACATTGTGTTCTCCTACGGCGGCGATGAATCTGTGGAATCTCAGGCGGCCCTGATTCTTTCCAAAGAAGACCTCAAAGCTTTCGCTTCTGTCCGCTCTGCTGACGGCAAGCCTTTCTACAACATCGTAAACCGCGGAGGCTTCGGTACTATCAACTCCGTACCGTTCTTCATTAACTCCGCTTGCTCCGCTGTTTCTAACAGCAATACTTCTGCAGGTGCTTACTGCATGGCTTACGGCGACGTTAAAAGCTACAAACTGGTGGCATTCTCCCCGCTTGACGTGCAGAAATCCACCGATTTCAAGTTTAAGCAGGACATGATCTCCTACAAATCCCGCATATATGCGGGTGGCAACGTTGTAGCTTATAAGGGCTTTGTAAGAGTCAAAAAAGGCACCGCAGCCGCTTCCGGCACCGGTACATAAGTCTAAAGGAGGGATGACAGGATGATTAGCCAAGATGAGCTATCGAGACTCTTACACCTCGACAGTGAAGAGGAAATTGCGAACGCCATGCTTTATGCAAAAGGCGCGGAAACTTACTTAACCAACGCCGGGTGCAAAGCAGACTATGACGACCCTCTCTTTGTTAATCTCCTCGTCACTCTGACCTCCCGGCAGCTGACCAACCCGGACCTGCTGTTTTCCGGCTCCGAAATTGAAGGCATGGCGGTCACGGCGCTAGTCGCTCAGATCAGAGCTAAACAGCAGGCAGGAGGCCGGTGATGAAAACGACAAGGGTAGGGGAGCGCAACAAGCGCATCCAGGTGTATAAGACGGCCAAAGTCTCTGACGGCCAGGGCGGCTACCGCAAAGGGAAGCCTGCCTTACTGGCGACCGTCTGGGCTATGATTCATCCCGCCAAGTTTTGGGCGGGTAATGCCGGCGGCGGTCCCATCTCGGGAGTCACTCAAGGCATTACCATCAAGACATTGGCAGGTCTTGATGAGTCCTGCACCGTAATCTACAAAAATCAGACCTATGAGATTTTAAATCTGGACTACTCCGTGGACGGCGAGGTGACGATGACCTGCAAGGCGGTGGTGCATCGTGGTTAAAAAAGCGACTTTTATCGTCAAGGCGGACATCTCCCAGGCGGTCTTTAACTGCTTGCGGCAGCTTGACTCTTATGACAAGAGGACAAGCGACAGCATCCGCAAGATAGTAAAAGACAGCACGGAGAGCGTCTTTGCAGGCGCTGTCCAAAGGGTGCCTGTGCGCACCGGGGCCTTAAAAAAGTCTATCCGGATGCGATTCGAGGACACCCCGACCAACACCGTCGGCGTTGTCTACACCAAAGAGCCAACGGCTCACTTGGTGGAAAACGGCGCCGGGCCGGTCCCCATTCTTATGCCGGTCAAGAAAAAGGCCCTACATCCCGGGGGCTCTGGTTACTTTTTTACCAGGGCTAACATCCCTGCGAGGAAGGCAAGGCCTTTTATGAAACCGGCCATGGATGCGGAACGGCCAAGGTTTGAAGCCAAGGTTAGAGAGGCGGTGACCAAGACATGATACTTTACAGACTCCCCCTTAACGCCCTGCAGAAAGGGCTCTATACCCTTATTAATGGCGCTATTGTCACAGATTCTGATAACCCCGTGCCAGTGTATGATTTTATACCAACGGGGCAGGAGGAATTTCCCTATATCTGGCTGGGGAGGCAGGAGGACAAACCGGACCTTATCAACAAGGTTCAGGCTTTACACCTCATCACGCAGGAAATGGACGTGTGGTCCACAGAGGCCGGAAAGCGAGAATGTAACGAAATCATGGATGACCTGGTCCACCTTTTAACCATTCGCCGTCCGGAGATGTCTGCTTTTAACGTTTTAGCCGTTGACCTCATCGACTCCTCCATTGAAGGGGAGGCGTACGAAAACGGCATAACAGCTTACCACGGTAAAGTGGTTTTTAGTTTTTTGATTGAACAAAAGGAGTAAATAAATGGCACTTACTGAAGAACAGCTTAAAACTCTGCCGACTGACCCTAGTCTTACTCAGGCTTTTGCAGGCAAGGACGTCCTTCTTTATGTAAACGGACCGTCCGGCACTGCCGCAACGCCTGTGTGGACCTTGGTTGGCGCGCAGAAAGAAGCAAATACTAAAAATTCCGCCGATACTATCGATGCAACTAACAAGACTTCCGGCGGCTGGGCTTCCCAGCTCGCAGGCACTCGTAAATGGACCATCAGCTTCTCCGCCCTCCAGGTTCTGGATGACAACGGGCAGGACATCCTGGACTACGCTTACCGCAAGGGCATTAAGATTCAGGTTAAACTTGCACGCCCGGACGGCAAGTTTAGAACGGGCTGGTGTTATGTTACTGAATTTGATGAAGGCAACGCCGCTACCGATGCCGCAACCATTACCGCTACCCTCACTGGCGACGGCGAACTGAGCGCTTATCAGGCAGCCGCTACAACCAACCCTTAATGGAGGTAACTAAATGAAGAAGGCCATTACGTTTAAGATGGGGGAGAAAGAGTACTCCCTTATGTTTAACACGAAGGCCCTGGCAGAAATGGAGCGCCTTAATCATGGGCGCTCTATTATGCTAATTATGGGCTCCATGCTGCGAAACTCGGCAGCCGCCTACAGCACTCTCAATCTTGACTTTACCCTTGCCGGGCTCAAAGCAGGACTGCAGAACATGCCGCGGGATACAGATTATTATGATTTTATTGACCGATACTGCGAAAATTCAGGCTCTATCGACGACCTCAATGGCTACATCCTTAAATCTATCGTCGCTTCGGGCCTTTTTACACAGGGGGGCCAGAAGGAAGAGGAAGAGATGCTGCACTTTCTGGACCTGTTTCTCAAAAAATAGAGTCCTTCGCCGACTGGGTAGGGCAGGCCGAAAAAATCGCCTACGCCGAAGGCCTCAAGCCTTCCGAATTTGAGGACCTCCAGCCGGGCGAATTTTACACCTATCTCGAAGGAAGGCGGCTGGCGCTCAAGAAGAAGGACCAGCGCATCGCTTACTATATCGTCTGGCTCTTATCCCCCTATTGTAAGGAACCTTTGAGCATTGACAAGATTTTAGAGCCCCTTTACGTTTCCCCGGAACAGAAGAGGGCGCAGTTGTTGAAAGACCGGGAAGAACTAAAGCGTGAATTTGGAATAACGGAGGAGCATCATCATGGCCACAATCGCTGATTTGCTTGTTAAACTGGGCGCCGACAGCTCCGGCCTCAGGAGTGAACTGAATAAAGCGAAGTCGGACATCAACAGCACATTTGATGCTAATCCTCTAAGGACTTTCCAGGGCGCCGTGGATGGCACGGCGGGATCCATGGAAAAGCTGCTTTCCAACTTTGGCAAGTTTACCGCTGCCGCCGGTGCCGGTTTTGGATTTATTCAGTTGATTTCCGGCGCCGTGGAGGCAGGCGCCCGCGTCAAAGATCTCTCCGAGACCATGGGCATTTCTGCGGCCCAGGCGTCCATGTTTTCCAAGACTGTGTCCCTTGCTGGCGGTGATGTACAGACTGCCAGCGCGGCCATTATGAGGCTTGACAAGACACTGTCCGCCGGTGGAGCCTCCGCCGAAAAAGCGCAGGCCATGCTTGACGCCGTGGGAGTCTCTCTGCAGGATGCTAATGGTAAACTATTACCAGTCAATGAGCAGCTTAAAGCGCTGTCCGAAGGTTACAAGGCCGCAACTTCTGTAGGCTACGGCCAGGAGTATCTCATGGAAACTCTGGGCGCCAGGGGCATTGCGCTCACCGGCGTGCTCAGGGAGTACACTGAGGCCGCTCAGAACGCCGCAAAGGTGCAGAGCGTAGGGCTTGACCCAGAAGAGATGGACCGCACCAAGAAGGAAATTGATGTCCTTAAGATGCAGGCCTCCACTTTGGGGACTGCTACCGGCGCCGCCCTGGCTCCCCTCATTGAGCAGATAATCCCGCCTCTGACCTCTGGCCTCGCGTCCATTGCCCAGTACCTTGCCACCAACAAGGAAGAGGTTATAGACTGCACCAAGGCATTGGTGGGCTTTATTGCAGCCTATAAGACTGTGACCGCCCTTCGGGCTTCTGTTGCCGCACTGGGCGGCCTCATGGGCGCGGCAGGCACCGGCGCCGCATCTACCGCTACCGACGCTATCACCAGAGCCCAGGAGGCGCAGATTAACAAGCGCATCCGACTTATTGAAAATGCCGCCTTGCAGGAGGAAAAGGCCTATCTCAAGTCTCTGCAGACCATGGAGGTTACGGAGGCCGAAAAGACTCGCCTCTATGCAAACTATGTGCGGCAGAGGCAGGCAGAGACCGCCAAGGCTGCCGCTGTTATCCGGGCTGAGATGACTAAGACCTATGCCGAGATTAACAGCGCCGCCACCACCTCTGCCGCCGTGCAGACCGGCGCAATTAACAGCGTGAGCAAAGCCGCCGTTGTGTCCGGCGCCGCAGTGGGCAGTGTGGGAGGCGCGGCCATCAACACCGGTGTCAAAATGACTACTATGGGCTCCGCCGGGCTAACCACCATGAAAAAGCTGACAAGCGCAGCATGGGCCCTTGCCGGTGGCTGGCTGGGTGTTGCTTCTGCCATCATTTACGCCCTGGGCTGCCTTGTTCAGTATAAAAAGGAGAAGGCGGAGCAAGAACTCAACGACCATGTCATAGACATTGACGGAGAGGCCTACAAACAGCTTGACGGCGTGTGGAAGAAGCGAGTGGTCAATACAGACGCTTCTGACTTCGAGAATCCGTTTAGTTATGAGGATGTGGACCAGAACTCTTCCCTTGTGGCTGAACTGAATAATCGTCAGTACATGCAGCCTGACCTTGAGAAAACCGAACTATCTCCAGAAGCCAACAAACAGCTTGATGACCTCAAAGCCCAACTTGAAGGGCTTTCCAAGTCGGTGGATGATAACACCGCGGCCGCTAAGGCAGGCGGCGGGGGAAGCTCTGCCCCTCCTAAAGTAGAGGTGCCAAAGACCTATACCGTCGAGGTGCCGCTAGGGGAGATTGCAGCTCAAAAGGCTATTGACACTTATAACGCCGCTCCCGGGAGCCAGTGGCTCAATCCGGACCTTACGAACGATATGGAAAATTCCTGCGCCTCTTTTGTGTCCACCATGTACGGAGCAGCGGGCGTTATGTCCGATTTGACGGCGTCCGGCAATAATCTGGATGCAATGTTCCAGAATGCAAGTGCCTGGTACGGACCCAACGACGGATACAGCCCTTCCGTCGGTGACTATGTTTCCGGCCCGGGGCATGCCGGCATGTATGTCGGCAATAACATTGTCATCTCTCGTGACTCCAAGGGGGGCTTGCAGCAGCACGATCTTGACCAGTGGAAGCAGGAATTTGGTTTTATCGGATATGGCTCCGTTGCTAAGCTGACCGGAGGCGCCACAGCTACCCAGACCGTAGACAAAAACGGAAAGGCTCTGCAGGAGGCTCAGAGGAAACTACAGCAGGCCAAAGAGGAGGCTCTCAAGCTCTTTACCTCTATGTCCACGGAAATTGAAGAGAAAACCGGCACTGCATATGAAGCAGGCATGGCTCAGGTGGCTGAAAATGTAAAAGCTAAAGGGCAGGAAATCCAGAAGCTGGCTGCGGCAGGGCTCCCGACGGAGGCGGTCAAGTCTCTGCAGGACAAACTGGCTGAGTACCAGACGGCTCTGCAGAACAAAGTCACCCAGCAGCAGCGGGAAGCCCTTAACAAGCTCAAGACCGACACAATGCGGACTAATGCGGAGCTTAAAGGCGACTATAAGAGCCTGGCTGACGCCGAGTACAAAGCAACTGTTGAGTCTCTTAATAAGGAAAAGGAAGAACGGACCAAGGCAGTCGCCCAGAACAAGGACGACAAGGAAGCCATGGCCGCCGTTGAAGATTGGTACACCTCCCAGGTACAGGCCGCCGCCGAAAAGCGGACAGAGGCTTACAGGGCCTCTTTTGCTAAGCAGATGGACTACGCCATCAGCCATCACGACACCGAGGCCATGGGGGATCTGCTCAACAGTGACGACTTTAAGCAGATGATGGACTGGGACGGCGAGACTGCCGAAATGCAGCAGTTTTATGACCTTTGGAAAGATGCCCACAAGACCACCGCACAGATGATGGCGGATAGCATGGAAAGCTTCAAGGGCAGTATCTCTGATTTCTTTACCAACATCCTGGAGGGGCAGGAGACCTTTGGCGACGCCTTCCTGGACATGGTGGATTCTTTACTTGACACCGTTGTCAAACAGCTGGCCGACAAGTGGAGCTCCCAGATTTTAACAAGCCTCTTCCCGGGCATGTTCGGGGGAGATCAGCAGAGCGGCGACCTTTCCGGCGGCTCTGGAGGCGGCGGCCTCTTTACCGGCCTATCCTTTGCAGGTGGATTGCTTGGTGGAGGTGGCGGCGGACTCTTCGGGGGCCTATTTGGAGGCGGCTCTAATGGAAATGGAGACGAAGATCCTATTACTACTTTCCAGAACACCATAAATCGTATGACTACCGGCATGGATACCGCTACCAATACTTTGAGCCTCTTTTCTGGTGGTACTGGTACCGCTGGAAAATTGTTAGGTACTTACAACATAATTCAGGGCGCTATTAATACAGGCACCAAACCGGCAGAAACAGCTACAACTGTAGCCGCTACTACGGGCTTGGCAGGTTTTACCACATCCGTTTACATGGCCACAGCAGCTTTACAGGCTATGGCTGCGTCGAAATTTGCAACTTTTGGCTTCGCCACTGGCGGCTACATCGCGGGCCCAGGCACTGGAACCTCCGACAGCATCCCCGCCTTTCTGTCTAACGGCGAGTATGTCCTCACGGCTGACGCCGTGCAGAACGTCGGCCTGCCGTTACTGGATGCCGTGAACAGCGGCAGGGTAGGGCACTTTGCCACCGGCGGCCTTGTCCGTGCTAATGGCTCGGGTAGTAAAGGCACCGCTGTACCTGTTGGCGACAGTGTAACGCTTAACGTGTCCGCCCTGGATGCGGCTTCTTTCATGGAGTTTCTGCAGAATGGCGGCATGGATAGCATCAAGCAGTTACTTTTTGACGGTGATAGAGATTTCACTACGAAAAGCGGGGTGTGGTAATTGGCTAACATTTTCTTCCCCCTGGACCCTCGCAAGGTGTCCTGGGAAACGGATACGGAACAGAGCTGGGATGTCAACGAGCAAGCAAGCGCCAGCGGCAGAAGGCGTGCCATGACTTATCAGACCCTGCCCGGCTGGACTTTTACCATTACCTTTCCCGGGCTGACGTCAGAGGAAAAGGATGACCTCTTTGCCTTTTTTGCCAGGACGAAGGGAAGCCTTACGCCGTTTTACTATAAGGACGCCGAGAATTACAAGTGCGAGAACGTAGTCCTTGCTAAGAACGCTGACGGTTCTTACCAGCTGGTGGCTAACATGCACGGCCAGCAGGAGCCTGTCTACTATGCCGATAATCTCCACGTCTACGTAGACGGGGTAGAGCAGGGCGATACCTCCTATAAACTGGACCGCGGCGCCGTTGTCTTTACCAATGCGCCAGCTGATACTGCAAAAGTTACCGCATCCTATGAGTACTATTGGTACGTCAAATTTGCGAAATCAAAGCTCCAGATAAAGCAGAAGTTTGACAACATCTTCCAGGTGTCCCTGTCGCTGGAGGTGGTGAGATGAAAACTGTAACCGATGAGCTCGCTGCTTACCTTAGCGCCAAAAAAGAGATGGTGGTCTGCGACCTTTACACGTTGACCCTTTACGATGGGACGGCGTACTATTACACGGATGCGGACCATGATGTCCCCTACAACGGCCACACTTACCTCCATGATGCTCTCCTACTCAAACGTGAGCAGACTAAAATCAATAATGTCATCTCCGTGGACAGTATGACGGTGAGCATTTATGCCACCGTTGATGACAAATTAGGCGACAAGCCTATTTTCCTTGCCGCTCATGACGGGACGCTGGACCGGGCAACCCTTTCGCTCTCCCGTGCCTTTTTTGATGAGGAGGGTAACATCACTGGAGCCGTTGACTTGTTTTCCGGTATCACTGAGGTTAAGAGCTGCGGCGGGCTCCTCATGAAACTGACTGTAAAAAGTAAGGTGCAGGGGCTGTCTCAAGAATTTCCCCGCCGCCGCTTTTACCCTCAGGGCACCTACTCCGCCTCAGGCGGCAAGGTGTCCTCAAGCACCGAGGAGGATTCCGCCTCAGTCATTGCGCCCTATGTACCCTTGAAGGAAGTGCTGTTATGATGAATCCGATTGTTACAGAAGCTTATACATGGCTTGGGACGCCCCACGTCAATCAGGCCAAGGTAAAAGGTAGAGGCGTGGACTGCGGCATGCTCCTTATCTCCTGCCTCGAAAACAGTGGATATGTGGAAAAGGGGGCCATCAAGGTGGCTCCTTACTCCAACGAATGGCACCTGCACCACTCCTCTGAATGGTTTTTGAATATTGTAGAAAAGTATTGCGATAGAGTCCCCTTGTCAGACATCCAGCCCGGGGACTTTTTGCTATATAAATTTGGTCGCTGCGTGTCCCATGGCGGCATTTATGTCGGAGATGGCCACATCATCCATGCCCTTGTGGAGCAGGGGGTGGTGATGACCGACATCAATGATGTGATGTTTTTAACTGCCACAGGCAAAAGTCGGCTGCACGGCGTGTACCGCTTTAGGAGGGAGGGGTAAAGTATGGGCTTGTTTAAGGGCCACAACACGACGATCCGTGAGAATAAGATTTCGGACTTTACCGTCTCTACAGCCCAGTACGGAGCGAGCGTCTGCGAGATTCTGGGTACTACTCGAATCTCTCCAAACGTCATCTATTGGGATGACTTTACCGCCCACGAACATAAATCTTCTCAGAAGTCGGGCAAGGGTGGCCGCTCTAAGACTACAACCGTCACTTACACCTATACCGTGGCCGTCATCCTTGCCCTGTGCGAGGGGCCTGTTACCGGTATTGGGACTATGTGGAAAGGGAAAAATGTCTACCAGTACCCTAATGGTGACGTGGGCCTTACCCTCTTTTCCGGAACGCCGGACCAAAAGCCTTGGGCCTATGTCCAGGGCAAACATCCTAACAAAGCGCTGGCCTACGAAAATCTGGCCTACATGGCAGGCGTTATAGACCTTGGAGATTCCGGCTCTATGCCGTCCTTTAACTTTGAAGTCAAAGGGAAACTGCTCGATACCGGCGACGGTGTGGACGTGAATCCTGCCGACTACATCCTTTATGTCTTGACTAAGGTGGGCCTGGGCGGCGTCAAGATTGACGGGATTGATAATTACCGCCAGTACTGCAAAGAGGCGGACCTTTTAATCTCCACGCCCAGTGACAGCACCGACGCTAAAAGCGCCCGGGAAATCGTCAATGAGATTGCGAACATTACCAATGCCTATTTATTCTGGAGCAACGACCGATTTAAGATTGTTCCCCGGGCGGACAGGGCAGTGGGAGCGTGGAAGCCTGATAAAACTATCCGCTACAACCTCACACCTGATGACTTTATCCCGCAGAGCGGTGGGGCCTGCATAACTTACAGCCGCAAAGATTCCTCTGAAATTTACAACCGGATTTCTGTGGAATTTTTGAACCGTTCCAATGGCTATGAGAAGGAAATCGTTAATTACCAGGATAATGACGACATCAAAGAATTTGGCGTGAGGCAGGCCAGTACCACAAAGGCACACTACATCTACACCAAGACCCGGGCGGTAAAGCTGGCTGAAGAACTGTGCCGGAAGAATAAATACGAACGTGTAAAATACACTTTCAAGCTTGACTGGGCCTTCTGCCGATTGGAGCCCGGTGACCTCGTCATGCTGAACGACCCTGCCATGGGCATAGAAAACCAGCCTGCTATGATTGACAGCGTAACCGAGGGCACCAATGGCGTGCTGACCTTTACCGCCATCTCAAGAGCAAAAGGCGTGTACGATGAAGCTGAGTACAACGTACACGAAAACGAGAGGCCTCTCATTGATTTCAATCCTGACCCGGGCACCTGTGAGCCACCGATGATTTTCCAGCCTCCGGCTCTTATGACGGATGCGGACAACGAGGTATGGCTAGGGACCTGGGGCAAGAATCCTAACTGGGGCGGATGCTCCGTCTGGGTGTCTGACACTAATGAGTATTACCGCAAACTGGGTGCCATCGACTACCGGGCACGCTACGGCACCTTGGCTGCGCCGCTTGAGATTGAGGCTACCTCGCTTGAGATGATACTCAACCAAGGGGATTTTACCTCTGTAGATGCCACCAGTGCCAAAAACGGAGACACCGTCATGTACATCGACGGCGAGGCCCTCTCTTACCAGACGGCGGAACTTTTGGACAATGGACATTGGAAGCTGTCCGGACTTGTCCGTGGGCAGTTTGGAAGCGACCCTGAGTATCATCCGACAGGCACGCAGATTGCAAGGTGTGATGAGGCTTTTCTGCGGTCCGGGCTTAAAAATGCCTACATTGGCAAGACCGTGTACTTTAAATTTACCGCATTTAACGTGTTTGTCGGCATGGAGCAGTCGCTCGCTGACGTGCAGGCCTATCCGTTTATTCCAAAATCCGTGCAGATTCTTCCCCCGGACGTGGAAGTGCTCAACGTCGAAAAGATGTCATCATCTATTCGACGCTATTGGTGGAAATACACCTATCCCGACCCTAACGACATTGCCGGATTCATGCTCAAATACACGCAGGGCAAGGAGCTCAACTGGGAAACCGGCATAGCTGTCCAGGAAGGGTTGATTACAACCCAGCCCTATGAAACCCAGACCATCCGGCAGGGCACCCACGCCGTCATGATTAAGGCGGTAGACACCAACGGAAACGAGTCCAAAAACTTTGCTTATTGTCTCCTCGACATGGGCGACCTCCTGCAAGAAAACGTCCTCTTTGATAAAGACTTCGGAGAGGCCAATTTTGCCGACGTTAAAAACAACGGCACCGTCCTATCTGATGGTTACATCCACGCCGTTAACTCGACTAAGATGTGGCACGAAAAAGGCCGAAAGTTTTGGCGCACAAAGGACACTAAGATGTGGGGCAGCTCCTTCCAGTCTTACGTTGCTAACTGTCAATTCAAGGCACCAGCGAGCGGCCAGTTTTGGCTCACCACAGATATTGAGGGCCCGGCAGTCGTTTACTACCGGCTGGCTCTCAACTCCTCCTTCTGGCCTGCCAATAAAGCAGACGCCAGCTTTTGGAGCACCGACAGGAAGGACGCTAATGTGTGGGACACCGCAGCCGACCTTTGGAAACAGTGGTCTGATAAAGTGGAGGTTCGGGCCGGTGATGACATCCAGATAAAGGTGGAGTCGAAGAACAACTCTTATCAAGAGACGATTATCAAGGGCCTCCACGCCTATGTGGATGTGCCGGATCGGCAGGAACACTTTGAAGATTTGGCGGTGCCTGCTGAGGGGATGGAGCTCCCGATTACCACGCCATTTTATGAGACCACGGCGGTCCACATCGACGCCGTACAGGATGATGACGCTGTGACCGTTAAAGTCTTGAGCAAGACGCCCTGCGTCATTGCCCTGCTGGATAGCACCGGCAAGCAGGTGGCGGGGACCGTGGACATCACCTGGCAAGGATTTGTAAATGAGTTACTGGAGGGTTAAATGACCGACGTTAAAAAACTACAGACACTGGACGGAATGCTCGATTATCCAGATCCCAACGATGCCAGCAAAGGCACCACAGAGCAGCAGTTTCAGGAATATCTTAAAAACCACTATGCGGTAATGTACTCCCTTGTGTCCATGGCTCTCTGGCAGCCTGGAACGAACTACATTAAAGGGCAGGTGATACTTTCTCCTAACTTGCCCGCCAACACCATTGCACGGGTGACCATGGAGGGTACCAGCGGTGACGCTGAGCCGGCCTGGGGGGCCGTAGGCTCTACCATCTCCGACGGAACTGCGGCTTACATCATGCTCCCTAGGACAATAGACTTTGCCACACAGGCTGAGGTGACCGCTGGAACCAACAAAGATAAAATCGTGACCCCGGCCATGCTGGGGCAGACTATCCAGGTAGACCTCGCCAGCACCAAAAGGGTAAACCTCAATGAAGCGGACAAGTCAGTCACTCCGGGCATTACCGGCATCCTGCCCGTGGCTCAGGGTGGCACAGGGCTGGACCATCTGCCTTACACGCCAAACGCCGCTAATAGTGTCTGGGATGGCACGCACTTCCCCGCCGTTGGTAAAGATGGGGGGATAGAGATTGGCAGCATGGTAGATTTCCATGAGGCAAGCGGCGACAGCGCCGACTACTCTGTCCGGCTCTCAAGCTCAGGCGGCAAGCTCTTGGTCAACGGCACTGACATTATGAGCTACATTGCCAACGTCCAATCCCAAGCCGGTGTGGTAGCGGGCGATGTCTCCAACGCCAATGCGTGGTGGGTAAAGCTGGGCGGGACTATTCCGCTTATTATACAGGGTGGATATAAATATGTTGGTATACGCACTGACATATCTATTCCCTTCCCAGTCGCTTATTCTAAGGTTTTAAGCATTGTAGGGACGCCCGTTGTAAATGCAGCTAACAGTAGCGGTAGAGGACTTGAAAACATCAAGACTTATAACACCACTTCCTTCGTGTATTACTCTGGCTATGATATCGACAACAAGAATCTATTATGGCTTTCTGTAGGTATTTAACCACTAAAAGCCAACCGCTATCCAATGTGCCCAACGGCCCGAATACCGCTGAAAAAGTTAGAAATTTCCAGCAGTATATGACCATGCTTGTGCGGCTTCGTAATCATTTTGTGACACTGTAGCCACGACGCCCAAAGCCGCATTAGAAAGGGATATTGGAAATGTAACAGTGCTTAGTACTTCGTTATGTCCACCTTGTCTATACACCTATTGCATACCAATAGGAGCCGGTACTGCGCCCGTTCTGATAGTAAACAAGTTGTGTGTTATTAGGCTTACTGGTTAATTCGCCCCAATCAGAATCTGCAGAGGAGGCTATTTCTGCAATCCATGCCCCGATAATAGACGAGAATGCAACAGGGTAAGTTATTGTTCTTCTTGTATTCGTATGCGTTTCATTATATCCACCCTGTCTACACTCCTATGGCTACATAGGACACTGGGCAACCCGTCGAGGCCCAACAATAGGCTCCTGTGTTAGAGAGATAAGTAAGCCACGGTGGCCATTGGTCTGATTTACCGTTTCTAGCGGAAAAGGTGCAACACAGGACAGTGGAAAAGGCTAAAGGGAATGTGACTGACTGGCCGGAGCTAGCTCCACCCTGTATAAACGCATTCCGCCTACGCCTCACAATCCCCGATTTTATCGGATATCGGTAAAACACTATCCGCCATTTATCCCTACCTTCCCCAAAATCTGAGTAGCACATTAGTATCAAGATTTACCCAGTCACCATCGCACATCTGTCGCTCCCCATCCAGCCAATCAGTAACAGGTTAGTATCACAGACACTCTATAGCTTTCCGAAGCTGCCGGAGCGTCTTGTGGGTGTACACGCCATTGGTTACATCAGCCCTTGCGTGGCCGAGAATCATCTTACGGGCGTTATCGTTGACCTCTGCACCGTCAAGCAGGGTAGCGCAGGTGTGGCGAGTGTCATGGGGCTTATGCTTCTCACCGTGGACTAGCTTCATCACCCTTCTAAAGGTGCGGGCGAAACGGCTATAGTCATAGGGCTTGCCCTGGACGTTCACAAGATAGGGGCCTTCACTGGCAAGACGCTTTGCGATGAGAGGCCAAATCAAGTGATGGATAGGCACGGTGCGGATGCCTGCGGCAGTCTTTGACTTTGTGACACGCATATATTTCTGCTTGCGGTTGATGTCGGTCTTGAGCAGAGCACGAAGCTCCCCATTGCGGAGGCCGGTGTAAATAAGTATGAGGACTAAATCAACGTCCGGCGCACTGTCCACCAGTTTCCATAATTGATTGATTTTCCGGCGACTGATAGCATGGTGAGGATTCACCGGCTTGTTCCGGCCGATGTGGATTAGGCCGGAAAAGTCACGGCTTGTATACTCCATTTTCCTTGCGTAGGCAAAGAGAAGAGACAATAGGTTCCTTACTTTCTTTTTACTGGCGTAGGATAGGCCTGTCATGCTGTCGATGACGGCTTGAAGGTCTTTATACCTTATATCCTCCACAGCTCTGTCATAGAGGCTTGTACAGTGCTTATACGCTGATTCGTAGCCTTTTACCGTGGATTCTGTAACACGAAAGTATTCGACGTGCTTTGGTTTCCATCGTAGGTAAAGCTCCGAAAATGTGATTCTTGAAAGGCGGTGCCTGTCATGCGACTTATTCCAGTCGACTTGAAACGCAAGGGCTTCCAGCTTACTAGGGAAGTAACCTTTTACCTTCTGCTTGCCACCCTCCGTCACTACGAACGCCCACGGGTTCCGCCGTGAACCGCTTAGATGTTTGATAGTCCCGTATCCATTTGGATTTTTCATAAAATATCAGCTCCCTTCTATGGGAGCTATTTTAGTATAAGGAGTAAACAATGGACAGTACAGATACCTCCCTGCAATACCTCAGCATCTACAACGCCGACACTGGGGAGCGTGAGACATCTTACGTTGTCGGCATCCACGGGGAGACCACGGACGAGCTCAAGGCCCTTGCCGTAAAGAATTATCCCAATGGCGTAGCCATTGAGCAGGATGGGACGGCGTGGAATGAAGCCGTACAGAATGACCTTATCTACAAAGCGGGCCAGCTTGTTGAGAGACCGGCACCCACGGAAGATGAGGTGCGGGAACAGAAACTTGCCGCTCTCGACAGCGAATACAGCCAGAAGATTTCAGATGCAGAAAACGAAATGGCAAAGGCTAATGCTATTGGAGATACGGACTATTTTAACGACCTAAAGGCAGAACGTGAGACTTTAGTCAGTGAGTACACCACAAAGAGGGGGGAGATTTAAATGGATAGATGTTTCCTTTGCCACAGGAAGATGGACGAAAAGACGGGCCTTTGCACGAACCCTAACTGCGTGAGAAGTAAGCCACTCCCTGAAAAGAAAGAGACCGAACAGAAGGACGGTGAAAAATCTTGAGTATCGATAAATGCAAAGACTTTATCAAAGACGGATATGGCACTTGGGATGACAGCTCTAAGCCGACGACCTTTGCCAACATGTATGACTTTATGAAGAACCAAAATAATGTAACTCTTGCCCTTGCTAATGGCTTATGGCAACCATCTACCGCCTACACCGTGGGTACCGTTATCCATAGCCCCTCCCTTCCGGCAGGGTGCAAAGCTACCTGTACCACGGAAGGGACTACGGGTAGTACGGAGCCAAAGTGGACCGCCTACGGCACGACCGTGACCGATGGGACAGTAAAATGGGCCGTGGAGACTGATGTGCAGGGAACGATGGACGGTGAGAGAAAAAAGGCCATCGACGACATGCACTCCACCATCACCGGCGAGGTGCAAAACGCGATTACCAGCGCTATCAACACCCTCCACGACACGATTAAGACCGAGATGCAGACCGCTATGCTGGCCCTGTTCCCTGTGGGCACTATCCTTGAGACCACAAATGACACTAACCCCTCCACCTACATCGGTGGCACGTGGGAGCAGTTAGATGCTGGCCTTACCACCATCACGGCAGGGACATACAAGGAAACCCACAACGGCACAGAGGATACATACGTGTTCACAGCTGGAAGCAGTGAATTTACAGTGAACGGCACGAAGGCGCAGGGCGAGGCCAAGCACCAAATCACCGAAGGGGAATTGGCAAAAGTGCAAGGTAGTTTGAGTACGCTCATACAATGGGTAAATCAAAAAGCGCAAAGTGGATGCCTTTCTATAAATACTGGAAATGTTAAATTCCCATCAGTAGCTGCGGAAAATTGTTTCGGAGCTACTATCGGTATTTCTTTTGGCGATAACCAGCCGCACAACACACTTCAACCGGTATACGGAGTGTACAAGTTTAGGAGAGTTAATTAAGTCTTCTAAAGCGATATACGCCGTACAGAGGCAATAGGTTGTTATGTGGGGTGTTATTTCCAACAATGCTTGTGTTGTAAGTCATTGCATTAGCACTTTCGTTGCTGTTCGGGCAGATGATTTCATCCTGATTAATATGTCGTTCATTAAATAGTCTAGGTGGGGCTATATAAGGATGCCCATGTTTTGCCAATTCCCCTTCGGCCATCTGTGCAAATCCGAAGGAGAATTAGCTAGTCATTCGCATATTATCTATGCCGGATATGGCTCGCAAGAAGGAGTAGAAATAGACCAACCTTCAACTAACAGAAATAGCGTTTGGAGCAATAGAAGAACATCATCCGTGGGTGGGGACCAGCCCCATAACACTATCCAGCCGGTCTATGGTGTTTACAGATATGAACGGGTTAGCTAATTCTTCTAAATTTATACGCTCCATACAGCGGGGACAGATTGTTATGTGGCTGATTGCCTCCCGTACTCTCGACAAGGTCGGTCCATCTATTTGTGTTTTTAGCGCTTCTATCGATAGAATCATGCACGATACCGGGCTGATTGTATTCTCCCCCATTACCGTCAGAGCTGTTCCAGTCGTCGTTGTAGAAATGGATGGCATGCCCATGGCTCGCCATTTCCCCTTCGGTTCTTTAGAAAAGAGGTGAATCCTATGTACATCAAATATTTTCTTTACTCCATCCGCCAGCTCTTTTGCATGGTCCTTTGTTACCTTACCAATCCTTTGGTGGTGCTCTTTGCCGACCGGCAAGGCGAGCTCCCAAAGGCTTTAAGGCTATGGCAGACGTGGGACAGTGCACTGGACAACAGGCAGTATGTACTGTATGACTGCCCAAGGTGGCTTTCCTACGACTTCGACGACTACTATGAGTGTTCTGCTATCCCCATAGGCCATGGACGGTCCCAAAAGGTTGTACGGATTAAAAAGCCCTTCCCGCGGAGCCTGTGGCTCAAGCGCTACTTCAATCGGGTGTTTTGGCTTTACCGCAACTGCGGATATGGGTTTGCGTTCTACCCGTTTGGCGTGGACACCAAGCCCGAAACTATCCTCCGGAAAAGCGAACATTTCGCTGTTGCGGCAAACGCTTTCAGGTACAAAAATGATGACCCTATTTCCGCACATTGGAGATGGTGCATCTATTTAGGTTGGAAGTTTGATTTCTACGACCCATGCAGGGCCATGATTGCCACAAGGTTCATAATCCGTCGGAGGTGAATAATGGATTTTTACAACATTGCTGTCAGCCTGCTTTCCCAAGGCTCCTACGCCGTCCTGTCTTTTGCCGTAGGCTACCTTCTCAATAAAGAACGTAGCAATAAAACGAAAAGGAAAAGCACGGAGTGCGGGATAAGGGCTCTCTTAAAAATCGAGCTGCGCAGCATCCACGAGAGGGGGCAGGAAGAGCACAAGTTGTCCTATGCTGATGAGGCCAGTGCTGAAGAAATCTATGCGACTTACCACGCATTAGGCGGCAATGGGCAGGGGACTACGATGATTCAGGACATCAGAAAGATGCCGAAAGTGTGACCATTATGAAGTATCTCAAAATGCTACTCTACGAAAACGAAGAGCTGTCACTTACCCGGGTTATTACAGTAATAGCCTGGGCGGCCTTCTTGGGCGTCTCGTTCTATCTTGTATGGACGGCCCAGGCATGGGCTAACTATGACACCTTCGCCTTCATGACCGGAGGCGGGGGAGCTACCACCCAGGTGGTCAACAAGTTTATCAATAGCAAATATAATTCTGCTACCGGGAGCTACGCCCAGAGGCCGGATTTCAAAGGAGGTTTGCACAATGACAATGGATGAGGTTAGACAGATGTTAGCAGAGGCACGCCCGGCGTTTTATCAGTACCCTGAACCGGTGCGAGTCTACCTGCATTGGACAGCCGGACATTACTACACCAGCTTCCCGGAGTATCACATCTGCATTGACGCCGACGGGGAAATCATCGAATCCCTGCCGTTGACTGAAATTCCGCAGGCTACATGGCACCGCAACACGGGCAGTATTGCCATTGCTCTCTGCTGCTGCGCCGGTGCGACCGCTTACCAGGGCAATCCTTACCAGGTGGACCTTGGCGAGGAGCCGCCAACGGATGCGCAGATTGAGGCCTGCGCCCAGCTCATGGCGGCCATTTCCGACGTGTTTGGCATCCCGATTGACGCCGACCACTTTATGACCCACGCAGAGGCGGCTGACCTGGACGGATATGGACCGGCTACGACCTGCGAGAGGTGGGACCTTGCCGTGCTCAGTAATGACGATGAGTGGATGAGCGGCGGCGACACGCTCCGTGGTAAAGCCATCTTTTACCAGCAGCAGGAGGCGGGCAATGAAGGCTAGCTACGACAGATGGGACTCCATAGGCGCTCTTACTGTCGTCATCCTATTTTTGGGCATAGTCATTGCGGCCGGGTTAGTCTATTACCATGATACCCACAAAGACGAAAAGCCTAAGGTGCTGACCACGGAGCAGGTCAAGGATCCTGATGCTGTGGCTAAAAAGGTCCAAGTCTCTCAGCCTGCCGCACAGACCATTGTGAGGGAGATTGAGCGGACAAGCGGCGAGGCGCCAGCTATTACGTACTACGTACAGAGCCCAACTTTGGACCGAGCGGCTGCGACCGTTCAAAAACAGATAGAGACTAAGAGCCCAGAGGCGCCTGCCGGTGTGACTGCCAAGTCAGACCGTACCATTGTGACAGCTGACAGGCAGCTAAACAAAGTAGACGTTTACAAGATAAGCCTCAGGCGAGCGCATAAGCTCAAAGCAGGCATGACCTACGTCAACGATAAAGCCTACCTGTCCGCCGGTTATCAGGCGGGCCGGTGGGAAGGACTGGCGCATTTTGACGGGAGCGGATTCCAAGGAGCAACCCTGATGTACACAATTAAAGAATGGTAATTAGAAATTGGCGGGTGCTATCAAGCATCCGTCTTTTTCTTGTGCAAAAAATTTTTATAAAAATTGAAATTTCCACTTGCTTTTACGTCGTAAATGACGTATAATATATACAGAAAGAGGGAGAGAAAGAGAGCTCCCGAGGGAAAGAGTTAAAAGGAGGAAATCAAAATGAAATTCAATCGCAAACTGGACTATTATGAATTTTCTTGGGATGGCGGTAGTACGATAACCAGGATTAACACACTCAAGGGCGAAAAAAGTGTTTACCCCCTTACACAGCTCGAATCAAAGCATATGGCCCGCGCATATAGCGCGTATGTCGAAAATAAGCATAATCCTGATGCGTTTGCCAGGTTCATTCTCGGAGCCTTTCATGGACTTGCGAATGTTGCCGACCTCTATGATTTTACGTTTGTATGCGAAGTTACATATTGCGAACATTGGTATGCATTTACAGATTCCGATAAAGCCAAAGAGTACGCCAGGGCCCATGGTGCAAGCATTGAAAACCCCTGGAAATGGGGAGATTTCCCAGTTGTAAATTTTTCTTCGGAGCCTGATGAAGACGGGAAATTTTATTCTGAGCTGTACTTCGAAGACTGACGAAAAAGGGAGGAAACCAAAATGAAAATTCTTACCGCAGAACAGTGGCCAAAGGTGATGCTCGACCAGAGCAACAAGTGCTTGGCCGACATTCTGGACGCCGTGGATGTTGAGATGAGCAAGCACTACCCGGCTGCAATTAAAACGGAACGCTATTACAAGCGCGTACAGCCCAAACTTGAGGAGGCCAGGGAAGCCATCGAGGAGGCCTATGGGCTCTTCGGTGAAGACTGGCCACATTATGGCGGCTCCATCGTAGCCTCCCTTAGTGGTTGGCCAGGACACTTTATCCCGAACAAAGACGGCGCCTATAGGTTTGTGCCCGACTACAGGAGGCCTGTACTGGATGAGGTGATGACCATCTCCGAGGCGTCCGAACGCTATGGCGTTCCTGCCACCACCATCAAGTCTGCCTGCGCCGGCCAGAAGGGAAATCCTCCAGCTTTTACCGACTACGAGTGCCGGAAATCCGGAAAGACCTGGCTGGTCACCAAGGCCGGGATGGACCGCCTTTATGGAGGGCATAAAGATGGTAAGAATTGATATTAAAAACAGCGCCCCAATGCGGGCGCTGGCTGTGGCCAAAGTAAAATATCCCAATTTTTTCAAAGCCGCCGACAGAATTTACAAAGACCCTGACGCTAAATGGGACAAGTCAATCTGTTATTGTCCCGTCGGTCTGGGTGTGACCTACGCCGTGGATCTAGCCAACATGGAAAACCCCACGCCCGAAGAGAGACGAGAAATGGCCAGCCAGGGCACCGCTCTGGCTCTGCTGGCAAGCTGGCGGAAGGCTAAGAGCATCTACACTCTGGATGAGGATCTGAAGGCAGAACTCTTTAAAACCTCCGCAAAGGACATGACCTTGGCCCCCGGGATGCTGACCATTCCGGAATGGTGCATCTTTATGGAAACCAAACTCCTGCAGGGCTGTTCAGGCCTTTTCATTATGTTCGACCACGATATCCAGCGCGGCCACAAGGAGCTCTACATCTCTGCCGTAACAGAGGATGGTAAATTTTTGACCTGCTTTTACTTAATCCTGCCGAAGCAGCCGCAGAGGCTGACCGAGATTTTAAAAGGGGAGGAGGCCGATTTCCGGGCGAAGGACATCAGTAATGCGCCTGAACTCGCCCCCTATGTCTCCAATTACTTTAAGGTGTCCCGGCATGCCGTAAGATTCACCATTAATCTCCTGCTTTACCTTTCCGCTATCAACACGGAGGTGAGGCAAGTCAACAAACTATCTTTCCGGCGGCAAGGACGGATAAAGGACACGCCCCGGGAAGTCGCAGTCTACTCCGTAGGTGAGCAGACTGGCTACAGGATCCGAAAAATCAACCGTTATGTGCAGGAGCATGGCGAGCCTCAGGGTGGACACCATCGCTCTCCAGTGATGCACGTGCGGCGGGCGCATTGGCACACCTTTGCTTACGGCCCAAGTAAGAGCCTCAGACGCGTCAAATGGCTGCCGCCCATCATCGTAAACGGTGACGGGGAGGAAATGGACATCCCAACTATCACTGAGTTATCTGAAAAATAAAATTGACTTTGGTAGTCCATTTTGTAGGCAGAGGACTCCGGATTTGCGGGGTATATGATATTCTTTCTCATTCTGTCCTATTCCGCGGGTTCCGATTAATTATCGATAAAACCTGTGTTTTTTTAACTTTCTATTCCGTGTTATTCAACGCTGTTCCGTAGGTTCCGATAATTTAATGTTATCGGAAGTAAAGATAAATCTATCCCTACCCGTCAAATTCAGCCTGCAAACGAAAATAATTTATCCGTAACTCTGGAAACTTCGCGTTTCATCCTTTCAACATCAATGGTGAGCAATTCCTTATGGCGCATTACGACTTTGCCATTAATCATTACGGTATCGACATCCATTGAGTTTCCAGAATATACAGCCAGCGAAATGCTGTTGAATCCGGGCATCCAGTTGAAGCCTTCACGATTTACGAGGATGATATCTGCAAGGCTTCCCGATTCAAGAGTGCCAAGATTGTCATAGCCCATGCATTTAGCACCATCAACAGTAGCCATGTTCAAAGCTTCCAATGCATTGATGGCTAATGGATCGCTATCCTTCACCTTATGAATGAGTGCTGCCAGACGCATTTCTGCAAACATATCAAGCTTGTTATTGCTGGAAGCCCCATCGGTTCCGAGCCCCACCGTTATACCTGCAGCCCTCATCTTTGTTACTGGAGCGATTCCTGATGCAAGCTTGAGGTTGCTTGTCGGATTATGTGCGACATGTACATCTTTCTCCTTCATGATTCTGATATCGTCGTCATTCACATGTACACAGTGTGCTGCCAGTGTCGGAAGGTCAAATAATCCCAGATCATTCATCAATGCGATTGGGGTCTTTCCATACTCCTTCAGGCAATTGTCAACCTCGCCTTGCGTTTCGGACAGATGGATATGAATGGGAATGTTGTATTTCATGCCTGCATCCCTGACCTTCCTGATGTAATCAGGCGGACAGGTATATGAAGCATGCGGTCCGAGCATAACCTTGAATCTTCCGTCTCCTGCATGATCCCAGTTTTTAAAGAGCTCAATGTTCTCTGCCAGTCCCTTGTCCCCATTGGGTCCGATTCCTGCCAGTCCTCTGGCCAGGTTCCCTCTCATTCCGGCCAGATCGGCAGCTTTTGCACAGGAATCCATGAACATATACATATCGCAGAAAGCTGTTGTTCCCCCGCGGATCATTTCCGCGAAGGCAAGCATGCTTCCCCAGTATACAATATCATCATCAAGATGATCTTCAGCCGGCCAGATCTTATTCTGAAGCCAGTCCATCAGTTCCATATCATCAGCATAGCTCCTGAATAAAGTCATTGCCACATGAGTATGTGTATTGACAAGACCAGGAAGGCAAAGCATATTATTTCCTTCGATAACTTCATCATAGTCTGCCGGATCAGGATTATCGGGAAATTCTTTGATATACTTTCCATCAATCACGATATTCTGGTTTTCCACAATGGAATTGTTCCTAAAAACTGCTGCATTTCTGATAAGTGTTGACATATTCCCTCCTAGTCAAGTCCCAGATATTTTTTCTGTTCTTCAGATAAGCTGTCAATCTTGTAGCCCATTGACTGAAGTTTGATTTGAGCAACTTTGGTATCAAGTTCATGAGGAAGTGTATATACTGCCGGTTTCATATCCCTGCCATGGCCTAAAAGGTACCAGACTGCCAATGTCTGCATAGCAAAGGACAGATCCATGATTTCAGCCGGATGTCCATCGCCGGCTGCCAGATTGACAAGGCGTCCTTCTGCCATTAAGAATACAGTCTTGCCATTTGGCAGTACGTATCCTTCAATATTCTTTCTGGCTTCATATTTCTTCGTGCAGATGCGCTCAAGGTCAGCACGGCTGACTTCGCAGTCAAAATGGCCTGCATTGGCACAGATAGCGCCATCTTTCATCTGCATGAAGTGTCTTTCTGTAATGACATCGATATCGCCGGTTACAGTCAGGAAGATATCCCCTACTTTTGCAGCCTCATCCATCGGCATGATTTCAAAACCATCCATGACTGCTTCAATAGCCTTGATCGGGTCGACCTCTGTTACGATGACATGAGCGCCGAGTCCTTTTGCACGCATGGAAACGCCCTTGCCGCACCAGCCGTATCCGGCAATGACTACAGTTTTGCCGGTAATTGTCAGATTCGTGCTTCTGATAATTCCATCCCAGGCCGACTGTCCTGTCCCGTAACGGTTATCGAAGAGATATTTGCAGTAAGAATCGTTTACCGCAATCATCGGGAATTCCAGATCGCCAGCCTTTTCAAGGATCCTTAAACGATGGACGCCGGTTGTTGTTTCTTCCGAGCCACCGATTAAGTTGACTTGGGCATCCTTGCGGGTCGTATGAAGCAGATGAACAAGATCGCCGCCATCATCGATGATGATATCAGGTTTATGATCGAGTGCCTTATTTAAGAAAAGCGTATATTCCTCGTCAGTGCAGCCGTGCCATGCATAAACGGTGATTCCGTTATCAACCAAAGCAGCCGCAATAGGATCCTGTGTTGAGAGCGGATTGCTTCCTGTGCAGATAACATTGGTGCCTGCAGCTTTCAGTGTAAGTGCCAGGTAAGCAGTTTTGGCTTCAAGATGAATGGACATGACCACTGTCTTGCCCTTGAAAGATTGATCAGCGGAGAATTCTTCTTTCAGTGTATTCAAAACAGGCATAAATTTCTCTACCCAGGCAATACGCTGTTTGCCTTCTTCAGCTAAATTAATATCACGTATCATTGATTCATTCATTGTTTTAACCTTCTTCCTTGTAAAATCTTTTAATATTATCTGTATATGGCGGGACAATAACGCCTTTTTCAGTGATAATCTCTGTTATCAGATGATTGGGAGTCACATCGAATGCCGGATTGAATACAGGAACATCCTTGGGGGCCAGCTGGATTCCCTTGTATGTCCTTACTTCATCCGGATTTCTTTCCTCAATAACTATTTCACCGCCGCTTTTGATAGAGGTATCAAATGTGGAAAACGGTGCAGCCAGATAAAATGGTATGTGGTGGTAAGAAGCAAGGACAGCAAGTCCATATGTACCAATTTTATTGGCGCCGTCTCCATTAAGAGCGATCCTGTCAGCTCCGACGATAATGGCATCAATATGTCTTGTATTCATGAGCATGGCAGCCATATTATCCGTAATCAGACAGCACGGGATTTCATTTGCCATGAGTTCCGTTGCGGTTAAACGTGATCCCTGCAGAATGGGCCGCGTCTCATCGGCATATACACATGAAATCTGGCCTCTTTCATTAAGCTCCTTGATAACACTGAATGCCGTGCCGTCCCCCGCCGTAGCAAGTGCACCCGTATTGCAGTGTGTCAGAATGTTAAGGGCAGTTTTGCCTTTAAATAAATCAGCTCCGTGTGAACCAATACGCCTGCACATATCCCGGTCGGAATATTCAATGTCTTTTGCTTTGTTCAGCAGTTCTGCCCCGGCTGTTTCCAGGCTCTCTGAATGAGAATAAACTTCTTTCATTTCAGAAATCGCCCAGGACAGATTAACAGCTGTAGGACGAGCTGCTTCAAGTTCATCCAGCGCTGCATAAAAACGTTCCGTCAAACCAGTGTCAGAATATGCCCTGCATTCCCTGAAAGCCAGGACAGATGCGTAACCGGCCGCCACGCCAATGGCAGGCGCGCCTCTGACAGCCAGTGTCTTGATGGCAGAGACGACATCCTTATACGAATAACAGTCGATATAAACAATTTCATCGGGTAATTTTGTCTGGTCGAGAAGAATCAGGTGATCTTTATCCCATTTCAATGACCAAAGACCTTTCTTCATAACTGAAATCCTCCAAAGTCTTTGGCGGCATGTCTGCAGTCGCAGTCAGTATCAGGATCAAATTCCTGAGAAAGGATCGTAATGATCTTAACAAAACTCTCAATATTCTGATTCATGCATTCAACAACTTCGCGATGCGTCAAAGATTGTTTCGAAATGCCTGCAGCGAAATTTGTTACCATGGAAATGGTAGCGTAGCACATTTCAGCTTCCCTGGCCAGCTGACACTCCGGCACATTTGTCATACCGACAACATCAGCCCCCCACATCCGGTATGCTTTGATTTCAGCGGGAGTTTCAAATCTGGGGCCTTCTGTACAGATATAGGTTCCCTCTGGATGGATGACAATTCCCTCACGGTGTGCAGCATCCAGGACGGCAGCACGAAGATGCGGGCAATATGGATGTGTCATATCAATATGGGCAACTCCATGCAGTTCGCCGTCATAGAAAGTACCGATTCTTGATTTCGTCTGATCGATGAACTGATCAACCAGTACCAGTTCGCCGGGCTTGTAATCGGGATTCAGAGATCCAACTGCTGTTGTCGATACGATGGAAGATACCCCCAGCGCCTTTAAAGCATAAATGTTGGCCCTGAAGTTGATCTTATGCGGCGGGATCGTATGATTCACACCATGCCTTGCCATAAAGACGATCGGCTTATCCTTGAAATATCCTAATTCATATTTTGCTGTCCCATATGGAGTTTCAATTGTTTCGCTATGGAGATCAGTTAATATTTCAGGGTTATAAACACCTGTACCACCAATAAAAGCTAATTTATTCATTGAATACCCTCCCCTTTTTCATCGTTAAACCATTTAACTAAAGTTGATCTTGGTATATTGTATTTTTTACCACAATAATGGCAGCAAACTTCTGTAACTTCGTCTTCCAGCAATTCATTTCTTTCCGTTTCGGGAAGCAGAAGCAGCGAATTTCTTATATGATCCAAATTGCAGGTGCACTGAAATTTGATGACCGATTCGCCAATGGGAAGGAAGCCTTCCTTATCTATCAGGAAGCTTAAAGATGATGCATCCCCTTTGTCTCCAAAGATTTTCCATCCCTTGCTGTTCAGTATAAACAAATCATCATATAATTTCTTGTTAGCCTGAGGCGTCATCTGTGCCAGGAAGCAGGCAACTCTTTCCAGCTTTCCGTCTTCTCCTAACTGAAATTGGATATCCAGATAAGAATCTGTTTGGTCTGATTCGTTCAGGTAAGAAGTAAGACATTCAGAAATACTATTGCATGATGCGTTTACTGTGCTGATATATGGCTGTTTCAGCAGGGAATACCTTGTGACAAGCAGCTGTGCATTTTCACAAACGAGACGTTTCTCTTCAGCAGGATCGTATTTATCGAAAGCCTCTGCTTCAGGATTTTCTATAAATCCCCTTACATAATGACCTTCATAAGCATCAGCCCGGATAATTCCCAAAGGCGAATGCGTTACCCACTTCAGAGAGATTCCTTCGTGATTTTTGAAATCAGTTGCCAGTGCGGCAGTTGCAGCGAGAATTTTGCCAATGATTATTTCAGAAAATAATGAAAGATTGTGTATATTCCCAGCTTCTTTTGCTGCATCAGTAACATCTGCAACAGTGATTCGGAGTCCTTCATGATTAAGTAAGTGTTGGATAGAATTTTTAGTGATCAATTCTTTTTCCTCCTAAAACCAGTCCCAGAAATTATCAATTGATATAGACCAGATTACAATACTCTTAAAGTATTAATCGTATATATTTTACCATTATCATATGACAAAATAAAACCTGTACCTCTGATTTAAATCAATAAGGTACAGGTTTTATTTTAATCGGGGAATAATTCACACCTTCAAAGACTCAATGGCATCTTTTCTGTCTGGCTGATTAAATACTGATGAACCAGCAACAAGTATATCTGCCCCGGCATTTTTCAGTAATCTGGCATTGTCCTTGTTAACGCCGCCATCAATTTCTATTAAAGTGGAAAGCTCCTTGTTTATGATGAAATCCTTTAAACGTCTTACTTTATCAAGGGTATAAGTAATGAATTTCTGACCGCCAAATCCCGGATTCACGGACATGATAAGCACATAATCCAATAGTGGAAGAACTTCTTCTATAGCTCCTATCGGTGTACCCGGATTCAGTGCGATACCGGCCTTGATATTCCTTCCTTTGATGTTCTGTATCATTCTGTCCAAATGAGGAACTGCTTCTACATGGAAGGAAATGTACTGGACAGAGATAGATTCCAATACATCCAGATAATCCTGAGGATTATAGGTCATAAGATGTACATCAAGCGGCAAATTGGTTACTGTCCGGATAGACTTAATCACTGGCGGGCCGAATGAAATATTTGGTACAAAATGGCCATCCATAACATCCAGGTGAAGGAGGTCTGCTCCGTTTTGCTCCACATCGCGGATTTCATCCTCGAGTCTGACAAAATTGGCAGCTAATACTGACGGTGCTATTTCCATAAGAACTATCTCCTGTTCTTTTCTGAATTCAATTCACTAAGAAGTTTGATATAATTATTATATCGTTCCAGCTGGATATCTCCGTTTTGCACTGCATCCCGGACAGCACAGTCTGGTTCCTTGTCATGCATGCAGTCATTGAATCTGCATTTGCCCAAATAAGGCCTGAAGTCCTTAAAAAGATAGGCTGTTTCTTCCGGCATCAGATGATTAAGGTTAAGCAGCGTGTATCCGGGGGTATCCATAAGAAGACTGTGATCAGAGTATCTGACTAATTCCGCATGACGGGTTGTTGTTTTTCCCCGTCCTGAATGACTGCTGACTTCCCCGGAGATAAAATGAGAAGAGCCCAGAATATAATTCAGAAGACTGGATTTCCCGACACCTGAAGGGCCGGAAAAAGCAATGATTTTCCCCTTTAAAAGCATCTGAACATTTTCAAGTCCGTATTTTGTTTCTAAAGAGGTACAAATACAGTCATATCCGGCATTTACATAGTAATCCCGGACAGAAAGTGCATGAGATGGATCCAGATCATATTTATTAATAATGATGGCCGGATTTATCCCTGCATATTCTGATAGGACGATCATCTTGTCCAATAAGTATTGATCCAGATCAGGACTTTTGATTGCAGAAACCAGGATAAGCTCGTCAACGTTGGCTATAGGCGGACGATGAAGAACCGTCAGCCGGGGATAGACATCCTTAATCAGCATCTGCCCTGAATCATCCAGCTCGCAGTCAACATAATCTCCAACCAGTATATCGGTTTTCTTTTTCAGCTTTCCTCTGGATCGGCAAGAGGCCGTCTCATTGTTATCCAGTAAAACATTAAAGTAGCCGTTTTGGTTCTTAAGTACAATGCCATTCATAGCGGATTAAAGCTCCCTGTCTTGAACGACAGAACCATCAATAACAACCTGAACCCTGACATTGCCTACACCAGAGACATCCTTATTGATCGTGCTTCCTGCATTAACCTTCGCATTATAGACCGTATGCTTTCCGGTATCATCAGTTACATAGATTTCTACCTGACGTGCATTGCCTTCTTTTGGAATTGTAATATTGACTGTCCCGTTTTTCTTCTGGCTCTTGGATTTTGATCCAATCGTAAGATTAACGACATTGAAATTCGTTTGTTCTCCGCCGGCCGGATCCTGCGAAACTACAACTGCATTGGGAGCATCAGCTGCTGTACCGTCAGAAGAAGTTATTGTACCTACGGAAAGTTTCATGGAAAGCAAGGAATTACGCGCATCAGATAACGACATTCCGGTCAAATTCGGAACACTTACCTTTTGACGCATGTTGATAACTATATTGATCCGCGTCCCCTTTGTTGCCTTTGCGCCGGAATCCGGGCTTTGGGAAATAATAACATCGGAAGGCTTGTCCGGATCATTTCCATTTTCGACTGCTCCCAAAGACAATCCCATCTTGTCAAGACGTTCTTTCGCCTGCTCCAAAGTCAGACCCTTCAGGTCTGGAATAAGCATGGTCGAACCGCCCTTGCTTACAGTCAGATGAATGATCCTCTGTGCTTTCACATTGGTACCGGCCGGAGGCGTCTGGGAAATGACCTGTCCGGAAGGTACATCATCACTCGCAATTTCATCTACAGAAACCTTCAGATTCAGTTTTTTCAGAGATGTTTCAGCGACCTCTACCGGTTTTCCCACCACGTTCGGAACGGAAATGTTTTCAGCACTCCAGAAGTTGCCGAAGGTAAAGAATGCCCAGGCAAAACAGATTGCAAATAAAGCTACCATCGCAATCCAGATGTACTTCTGCGGAAGATTGGCAATAAAAGTAGCTACTTTCCCATCTTTTTCCAATACGATCGGCTTTTGTTTTGTAGGAAGAGGACGAGTCAGCGCAGTAAAATCATGAGACGCCGGCTTGTTGTAGATTGAAGTCGTAAATCCCTGCGCAATTTTCAATTCCGAAATGAAATCAGAAACGGAATCATATCTTTTATCCGGATCCCGCTGGAGGGCTGTAAGAAGGCATTCTTCCAGCATTGGCGAAATTGCCGGATTATATTTTGTCGGCCTGGGAATATCTCCCTGCATATGCTGAAGAGCAATACTTACCGCTGTCTCACCTTCAAACGGCAGATGATGAGTCAGCATTTCATAAAGAACAATTCCCAAAGAGTAAATATCCGTCTTGGCCGTTATCTTATCACCTGCAGCCTGTTCAGGCGACAGGTAATGAACGGAACCCAGGATTGACTGTTTATCTATAACAGTGGATGAGTTGATTGCTCTTGCAATGCCGAAATCTGTTACTTTGACCTTTCCATTGGTGGTCAGCAGTATATTATGCGGCTTGATGTCACAGTGAATAATGCCATTCGCATGTGCTTCTTCTAGTGCATTGCCGATACTGATAGCAATTCTGACAGCTGTATCAATGGGAATATTGGGGTGTGACTGGATATATTGCTTCAGTGTCTCCCCTTCGACATATTCCATGACGATATAGTGAATATCGCCATCACAGCCGACATCATAAATTCCCACAATGTTCGGGTGTGTTAATTTTCCTGCGGATTGCGCCTCATGTCTGAATCTTACAATGAAATCATTATCCTCAGCAAAATTGCTATGCAGAATCTTAACGGCTACGATGCGATCCAAAAGGATATCTTTGGCCATATAAACATCAGCCATGCCGCCAGAGCCGATTTTCTTTATAATTTCATATCTGCTATCTAGAATTTTTCCGGTCATAAATTACTCCAATGTTTCTGTAAACTGAACCAGAATAAGAGACACATTGTCTTTTGCTCCTGCATCATAAGCTTTTTCCATTAAATCCTTGTCTAACTTTTTTAAGTCATCCTGTGTTCTTCTTGGATTATCAGCAATAACAGACCTGATGACGTTATCATCAATCATACCCGTCAAACCATCTGAGCAAAGCAGAACCAAAGAATCATTATCCAACTTAAAATGCCCGGTATCCACAGTCAAAGATTTTTCAATTCCGACTGCCCTGGTAATTTCGTTTTTCCGGGGATGAAAACGCATATCTTCCCTGGATATTTTTCCTTCATTGACAAGTTCCATAACAAATGAATGATCCGTAGTGATTTGTTTCAGTATATTATCGTGCCAAACATATAAACGGCTGTCTCCTACATGAGCCCAATTCAAGGTATCGCCGATCACTGAAGCAGCTATCATTGTTGTACCCATAGAAAGAAACTGATCGTCATCCTGCTTCCGGTCCAATATGGCCTGGTTAGCCAGCAGTATAGATTCCTTTAAGTTGGATTCAGAGAGTTCAGCGGGCTCAAGGCGCTCCAAAAAATTACCAGCACTCTCGACAGCAAGTGTGCTGGCAATCTGGCCGCCTTCATAGCCGCCCATACCATCTGCTAATATATAAACATTTTCTACATCCAGATTGATCGCGTCTTCATTAACTTTTCGGACTAATCCGGTTCTTGAATCACCCAATGTAAGTATCATAGAAACCAATGCCTGTCCATGTTTTCTGCAAATATGCATGAAACCTAAAAAATTATAAAGCAATCCATTAAATAGAAACTTTCGTAAGATACGTTTGAAACTATTTCTTCACTAATACTATCATTATGCAATACCATAGTCAATTTTAGCAGAGCGGCATATGAATAGAGATGAATAACAGTCTCGCTCAGTTCTTCAGATATCTTCTCTTCAGCTGGCCGCAGGCTGCCTGAATCTTATCACCCATCTGTTTCCTGACTGTTGTCGTCCTGCCATGCTTTTCCAAAATCATTTGGAATTTTTTCACTTCATCAGCTTCCGGCGGATATAACTGAATATGTTCAGTGCCATTAACAGGAATTAAATTAATGTGACAGTTCAGATTTCCTATAAGTCTGCATAATTCATTTGCATTATCCGCAGAAGCGTTCACATCTTTTATAAGTATGTATTCGAATGTAACCCGGCGGCCCGTTTTGTTATAGAAGTATCTGGCGGCGTTAATTACATCCTCAATTTTATAAGAGTTGCTGATAGGCATGATTTGATTTCTTATCATATCATTCGGCGCATGCAGCGAAATTGCCAAAGTGATCGGCAATCCTTCTTCCGCCAGACGATAGATCTGTGGAACGATACCACAGGTTGAGAGAGTGATATTTCTAAGACTGATGTTCAAGATATCGGGATCATTGCAGAGTCTGATGAACCGCAGCACATTTTCATAGTTTGTCAGAGGTTCGCCTGCTCCCATCAATACGATGGAATGTACAGGAATATCAAAATGCTGCTTGAAAGCAAACACCTGCGCCAGTATTTCTGAAGCATCAAGGTTGCGCTTCATTCCATCAAAGGTGGAAGCACAGAAGACGCATCCCATCGCACATCCTACCTGCGTAGAAGCACAAATGGAATTGCCATAATCATGATGCATGCAGACGGTTTCAACCAGGGAGCCGTCAGAAAGCTTGAGCAGGAGTTTAGTCGTGTTTTTATCATCCGACTGCAGCTGATTGATAATCTGCGGTTTGCTGATTACTGTATTTTCCTTGAGCCATTCTCTCATTGCACCCGGCAATTGTTTCATCTCATCAAAATCATATACATATCTGTGATATAAATAATCCTGAATCTGCTTGGCCCTGAATCTGGGAAAACCATTTCTGACAATCCAATCTTCTGTTTCAGCAAGTGTATGGCCCCAAATATTCCAACTCATATTATCTCCTTTTCATTTTAGCGATAAAGAATCCATCGCTATGACATTCATCCGGCCAAAGCGTTGCCATACCGTTTTCATATTCTTTTCCATTTGGCAATTGGAAACCTTCTAATTCAAAATCAGTAAAGTTGTCTATAAACCACTTAACAACAGATTCATTTTCCTGTTTATTCAGTGTACAGGTACTATAGACCAAGACCCCTCCATGCTTAACATAATGAGCTGCAGTAGAAATTAACTTTTTCTGCAGGATGGGGAATTCCTTTATATCGGCCTCTTTCCTGTTCCATCTGATTTCCAGTTTATGTCCAAGTACACCCAGACCGGAACACGGGGCATCCAAAAGTACTTTGTCATACTCTTCATTGCAGGAATCATTCAGGACGGTTGAATCCTGTACTTCTGCATGAATAATTTTGATACCTAACTTATGTGCACTTTCTTTTATTAGCTGAACCCGGTGGTCATATAAATCCCATGCATCAATATGGCCCTCATTGTTCATTAATTCAGCCATTTCCGTCGTTTTGCTTCCCGGGGCGGCACACATATCAAGAACCCGCTCTCCTGGTTCAGGAGATAATACAACTGGCGGAATCATTGATGAGACAGATTGAACAGATGCATAGCCCTTGTTTAGGATTTCGGCAAAAAACTGGTCAGCCCCATGTTTAAGGATGATAGCTGGCGAATAAAAATCACTCTGCTGGGCTTCGACACCTTTTTCAGATAAAAGCTTTAAAACGGATTGTGTATCAGTTCGTAAAGTATTAACACGTATGGAAGTATCAGGTACTTCGTTAAAGGCCTTCAATATTAAATCTGTTTTCTCCGGTCCTAATTCTTTCTGCCATTTTTGTACCAGCCATCCAGGCATATTATAGAAGAGTTCATCATACAAAAGCGGATTGCTTTCCCGTTTTGGCAGTTCAAACTGTTCCTTCTTCCGGAGGAAATTTCTAAGCACACCATTGATGAACCTGACATTCCCGGGGTGTGTAATCTTCTTTGCAATTTTAACAGTTTCATTGACTGCGGCAGATTCCGGAATCCTGGATAAATATATCAGCTGATAGAGCCCAATACATAACAGGATCCGAACTGCAGGATGTATCTTTTTTACAGGATGGCTGCTAAGACGGCTGATAATCCAGACAAGATACTTGTATTTTCTAAGAGTGCCGTAAACCAATTCTGTCAATAAATGCGCCTCAGGCCCCTTCAAATGATTCTTTTTGAGTGCCGTCTGAAGTCTTAGATTCGAATAAGCGCCTTTTTCCAAAATATCATAAAGCGCCTGATATGCCAGAGCCCTTGCAGAAGGAGCCTGAGCATTAGTATTCAAATGATTCATCCGTGGTCACCTTGTACCCGTTAATAAAGTCTGATGCGCTCATCTTTTTATGATTTTCGGGCTGAATCATGAGAAGCCCTATGGCACCGTCACTGCATTTAACATGAAGCATTCCGTCGGAAAGAGAGAAGATCTTCCCTGGGGCATCATTAGAACTTGATTCAAGCAGAACAGCCTCGTGAATTTTAATCCGCTTTCCCCTGAAGAAAGTATATGTACCCGGATTTGGATACATTCCCCTGATCAGCCTGTCTATCGTGCGGGCAGAATCATTCCAGTTGATATGTCCCATTTCCTTCGTCAATTTTTCAGCATATGTTGCTTTGCTTTCATCCTGTTTTACAGAAGCAGCCAGTTTAGCCGGCAGATCATCCAAAACATCGATCAACAGTTTTGCTCCGACATTGCTCAGTACGTCAAAAAGATCTTCTGATGTCATATGCGGAGTAATAAATACGCTTTTTTCCGCAATAATATTGCCAGTATCCATTCCTGCGTCCAATTGCATGATCGTTACTCCGGTTGTTTCTTCTCCATCAATGATCGAACGCTGAACAGGTGCGGCGCCGCGATACTTAGGAAGAAGCGATGCGTGCACATTAATCACGCCATACTTGGGAATATCAAGAACAGCCTGCGGCAAAATCTTTCCGTAAGCTATTACAATAATCAGATCAGGATTCAGAGCCCTTAACACATCAAGCTCTTTTTCATCCTTCAGGGAGTTGGGCTGATAAATAGTAATATCATGTTCCAATGCGAATTGTTTTACCGCAGAAAACTGTACTTTATTTCCCCTTTTATTGACCCGGTCCGGCTGTGTATAAACAGCTTCAACCTCATACCCCTGTTTATAGAGCTCATTTAATGATGGTATTCCGAAATCCGGTGTTCCCATAAATACGATTTTATAATTATTCATCTGTCTTAGGTCCTTTATGAAGTGAAAGAGCCTTTTCAATGAAAAGGATGCCATTTAAATGATCAGTTTCATGCTGGATGCAGCGTGCTAATAACCCGGATGCCTTTTTTGTTTTTTTCTTGCCATGTATATCCTGATAATGCACAATGACATTCGAATAGCGTTCCACTTCCCCAAAGAGTTCAGGAACGGATAAGCATCCTTCTATGTCGGTATTCTTCTCATCCCCGATGGGGCTCCATTCCGGATTGATGTAAGCTTCAAAGCCGGATTCACCGTCATCAGCAACAAACACCCTTTTAGACACCGCAATCTGCGGAGCAGCAAGACCTACACCGTTAGCTTCATACAGGGTCTTTTTCATATCAATAACCAGGAATTTCAATTTTTTATCAAACACTTCAACAGGAGCTGCCACATTCTTTAATATCGGATTTCCCGCACTAATAATTTTACTCAACTTATGATACCTTCTTTCTTTTAATCTTCGAGTAAATCCAATTATTTAATTCTTTATATTGGATCTACGTCTATAATTATATCATTTTCTTTGAATATTACCGAATTTCTCATCAAATTTTTCAAATCCACAAAATTACTGCCTTTTATCAATATGGATATGAAATATAAGTTTCTGACCCGTTTGATTGGTTCCGGAAACGGTTCCGTAAAGGATACTTTTGCTTTCAGATTCTTATTGGCCTCGCAGAGGAACCGGTAAATGGTATTTGCCTGATTGACCGCAGTATTGTAATCCTTATTAAAACATGTAATTTTCAGTAATTTCAGAAATGGAGGATAACCGAGCATTTTACGGAATTCTACTTCCTGCTCATAAAATTTCTCATAATCCTGCCTGGCGGCTGTTTCAATCACATAATGTTCAGGATTATAGGTTTGCAGGATAACTTCTCCGCGTTCTTTTCCCCGGCCGGCTCTGCCTGCACACTGGGTAATCAGATTAAATGTCTGTTCGGCTGCCAGATAGGTCGGCATATTCAGGATGCTGTCCGCAGATAAGATTCCAACAGTATTGACATTTGGAATATCATGTCCCTTTGCGACCATCTGCGTCCCAAATAATATATCTATTTTATCATTTTTGAAATCATTTAGGATTCTTTGTGCACTATTTTTTCTTGATGTACTGTCAAGGTCAAAGCGCTGGCATCTGGCCTGCGGAAAATCTTCCTTTAACTCTTTTTCTATCAACTCAGTCCCCCAGCCTAGATAGCGGATTTTCCTGTTTCCGCATTTGGGGCATTTATACGGAGGAATACTGGTCGTGCCGCAGTAATGACACTTCAATAAGTTCTCTTCTTTATGATATACAAAAGATACGTCACAATTAGGGCACTTAAAAACATAGCCGCATGATGAGCATATCAGCGTAGATGCAAATCCTCTTTTATTTAATAACAGAATCGCTTTTCTTTTATTCTCCAGTGTCTTTTCAAGCAGCTCCCTAAGCGGCATGGAAATCAATCTTCCGCTGTTACTGTAATCTCCTCTCATATCGTAAATCAATATTTTGGGCAAGGGAGTGTTGAATACCCTGTGCTTTAATTCAATCAGCCTGATCTTCCCGCTTAAGGCCGCATAGTAAGTTGCTATCGATGGCGTTGCCGCCCCCAGGACAATAGGGCAGTTAGAGATCTTGGCCATCATCTTGGCTACGTCCCTTCCATTATATCTGGGGCTCTCTCCTTGTTTATAGGAAGAGTCATACTCCTCATCAACAACAATCAGTTTCAGATTTTTAAATGGCAGGAAAAGCGCAGAACGTGATCCAATAATAATACGGCTTTCTCCGTTGACGATTCTCTGGCGGTTGTTATATCTCTCTCCTTTTGATAATTTGCTATGCATAAAAACGACATCATCGCCAAACACAGATGCAAAATAGGAAGTGAGCTGATTGGTTAATGAAATCTCCGGAACCAGTATCAAGGCCGATCCGCCTTTTTCAAGAGCGTGTTTCGCACACTGAAGATACACCTCGGTTTTCCCACTCCCGGTGACACCTTTTAATAAAACGCCTTCGTAAGAAGATTTATCAATAAGCTTGGAAATCTCATTGATTGCATTAAACTGTTCTTCAGTTGGATTTTTTTCATTGCCTCTGGTATTTGAATCCGTTATCAGGGAATAAGTATCCTTCGCTTTATAAATTACTTTTGCAAAGCCTTTATTGCAATATGCACGTACGACCGCATCAGAAATCCCTTGTTCTTTTAAATTCCTGACGGGGATTGCCTTTTCGGTTTTAAGAAGCCCCCATAGCAGTTTTTGTTTGCTGCTGCGAATCAGATCACTCTCTTTCGGAGTCGAGACGAATTCAATCCACCGCTCAACAGGTGCTGCATGTACGCTGGATAATAGTTCTCTCCTGATCAGATAAGATTGATCAAGACATTCTTTAAGATGACCCCCGAAAATAAGCTCAGCATCTTTTTCATGCAGTGATTTGACGGAATGATCTATCAACGATGAGAATTCTGAGCCCGCCGGAATATTATCCCACAAAATTTCATATGTATATTCCCTTTGAATGCCTACCTTATCAATCAGGAAAAGTCTCAAAGCCTCAATCAGAGGACACATATAATACGCGGCTATCCAATAAGCCAAAAGGAGTATCTGCTCAGTAAACCAAGGTTCAGTGTCCATGACATCCAATATATATTGAAGCTTATAATCAAACTGATCTGGGTCGGCATCGGTTATGGATAGAATGATTCCTTCTTCATGCTTGCCTGCAAAGGAAACCAGACATCTAGTACCAGCCTTAACGGATGCAAATTTTTCTGGGACGATATAAGAAAACGTTTTATTTAAACGCTTGCTCACTCGATTGATAATCACTTCAGCAATGATTGTTCTCATAAAATTTTATCTCCGATCAATCGACTCAAAAAAATAGTGGTTACTCTTTAAGAGTAACCACTATTCTATCATATTTCAAGAACCCTTGATATGAATTATAAACCAGCTTCTCTTCTAAGAACGTCCGCCTTATCGGTGTGTTCCCAGGTCAGATCAATATCTGTTCTGCCAAAATGTCCATAAGCTGCTGTTTTCTTGTAAATCGGACGTCTCAGATCCAGCATATCAATAATTCCGGCAGGTCTTAATTCAAAATTCTTCCTGATGAGTTCAATGATTCTTTCATCACTGATCTTTCCGGTTCCGAAAGTATCAACAAAAATGGATACCGGTTCAGCTACGCCAATAGCGTATGCCAATTCAATTTCGCATTTGTCAGCGATACCTGCTGCAACAATATTTTTTGCAACATAACGTGCCGCATAAGCAGCTGAACGGTCAACCTTTGTCGGATCCTTACCAGAGAAGCATCCGCCGCCGTGACGAGCCATGCCGCCGTAGGTATCAACAATAATCTTTCTGCCCGTAAGACCGGCATCTCCCTGCGGTCCGCCGATAACAAAACGACCGGTCGGGTTGATCAGGTACTTGGTGCTGTCGTCAATAAAATCAGCCGGCATAACAACCTTGATTACATGTTCAATGAGATCTTTCTTGATCTGATCAAGTGAAATTTCCGGATTATGCTGTGCAGAGATTACAGTGGTATCAATATGTACAGGCTTGCCGTCTTCATATTCAACAGTAACCTGTGTCTTGCCATCTGGTCTCAGATAAGCGAGTTCCCCATTTTTTCTGACTTCTGCCAGTCTGCGGGAAAGTCTGTGAGCCAGAGCAATAGGCATCGGAAGGTATTCCGGTGTTTCATTGGAAGCATAGCCGAACATCATTCCCTGATCGCCAGCGCCGATATCATACTGGTCAGCCTTGGACTCTTTTGCTTCAAGAGATTTATCAACGCCCATAGCGATATCCGGAGACTGTTCATCAATGGAAACGTTGATGCCGACACTATCAGCATCAAAGCCATAATGTGCATCTGTATAACCGATTTCACGAATCGTATCTCTTATAATTTTAGGAATCGGTACATAGGCCGTTGTTGTGATTTCACCAAAGACATGTACCTGTCCAGTCGTAACCGTCGTTTCACAAGCAACTCTGCCATTCGGATCCTGTTCCAGGATTGCGTCAAGAATTGCATCAGAAATCTGATCGGCAATTTTATCAGGATGTCCTTCTGTTACAGATTCAGAAGTAAATAATACTTTCTTAGCCAATTAAAATCCCTCCTTAGGATTAAATATAAAGGTAATTGGGTAATAAAAAACTCTCCTGCAGAAGGAGAGATAGTCCTCTCATCTGTCAGCTGCTGCTGTTGGAATTAGCACCGGTTCTAAAAAGAATGGTTGCTGCGGCTTCCTCGGGCCAGTTCCCTCTACCGCTCTTGATGAGTTATTTTCATATGTTTCTATTATAACGGGAATGTCATTATTTAGCAATAGATTAAAAATAACAATTAGATAACATAATCAAAAGAGACCCTCACTTTTAGAAGGAGAGTCTCTTTATTTTAACTGTCAATTTATGCCTTCGGCAATTTTCTCGATAATAATATGTCCCAAATCATCTTTGGTCATTTTCAGATATTGCTCAATATGACCATCTTTATAGATAAGAGCTGCTATATTGGTTGAAACATTGAATCCTGCGCCTTGCTGTGCAACATCATTCGCCACAAGGAGATTCAGGTTTTTCTTTGCTAATTTAGCTTTACCGTATTCAATGACATCCCTGGTTTCAGCCGCAAACCCTACCAGGAACTGGTGTGTCTTTTTCTGGCCTAATCCGTAGAGTATATCCGGGTTCTCTGTGAGTTCTATATTGAGATGATCATGCTGTTCTTTCTTTATTTTATTTTCGGCCCGCACGGCTGGACGATAATCAGATACAGCTGCAGCCATGACAAGTGCATCACAATCGTCATACTGGGCATTAACTGCCTTTTCCAGTTCCCTGGCATCATGAACGTAAATCATATGAACACCGACTGGTTCAGGAAGCGCATGTGTACAACTTACAAGAGTAACATCTGCATCTTCCAGTGCGGCAGCTCTGGCAATGGAATATCCCATTTTACCGCTTGAGCGGTTGCTTATGTACCGGACGGGATCGATATCTTCCTGAGTTCCGCCGGCAGAAACCACAATTTTCTTCCCCTTCAGCAAATGCTTGCTGTAGAGTGCCTTGTAAATGTGCTCCATGATCACATTCAGCTGCGGGAAACGGCCTTTACCCGTAACATTGCATGCCAAATGGCCGGATTCCGGTTCAACGAAAATATATCCTAAAGATTCCAGTTTGCGTATATTAGCCTGGACAATGGGATTCTCATACATATTAGTATTCATTGAAGGAACAAATACTACTTTTGCCTTCGTTGCCATAATCGTAGTAGACAGCATGTCATCAGCGATCCCATTGGCTACTTTTCCAATGATATCAGCCGTTGCAGGCGCAATCACAAATACATCTGCAAGACGGGCAAGAGCAATGTGCTCAACATCCCATTTATTAATATTTGCGAACATATCAACAGTAACATCATTGCCGGAAAGTTCTCCAAAGGTAATCGGAGTAACCAGCTTAGCTGCATGTTCTGTCAAAATACAATGAACATCAGCTCCATTCTGTCTGAGCTGACTTACAAGCCCTGCTGCTTTATAGGCAGCTATGCCGCCGCAAACACCAACAACTATGTGCTTATCTTTAAACATTATTAGCCCTTCCGTCAAAATTCAGGAATAGAAGTGTTACCACCCTGCTTGTATTATTTCCCGAATGAATAGGTAATCTTTGAATTGTAAATTTCTTCCAATGCTATCGTAACAGTTTTTTTATCAGCTGCATTTGGAATCAATGCAGGCTGTCCGTCGGTAAGTTCTCTGGCTCTCTGAGCCGCCAGAGTTACCAATGTATATTTGGAATCTACTTTCTTAATAAGACTGTCGATTGAAGGATAACACATCATTTTAAAGGTACCTCCTTATTGATATATTGTTTGAAAATTGTTTCAATCTGCCCCTCATTATGGCTGAGTTTGCATTTCTCTGCCTCCAGAATAGCAGATGTCTTATGAACTGCGTCCTCTAAAATATCATTAACAACAATATAATCATACTGATGAGCCATTGCAAGCTCGCTTGTTATTTGAGCCAGACGCTTTTGAATCACTTCTTCAGAATCTGTTCCTCTGTTATGGAGACGTCCTGATAAAACATTCAGCGAAGGTGGAACAATATAGATAAATACTCCGGTAGGATAACGCTTTTTTACCTGCATCGCGCCCTGGATATCAATTTCAAGAAGTACAGACTGTCCTTTATCGATTAAATCCAAAACATACTTTTTGGGAGTACCATAGTAATTATCATACACTTTTGCATACTCCAAAAAGGCGTCTTCTTTGATCAGTTGTTCAAACTGTTCCTTGGTTCTGAAGAAATAACTTTCTCCCTCGACTTCACATTTTCTGGGCTCCCTGGTAGTCATTGATACAGAGTAATGCAAATCTGGATACAACTCACGAATTGCACTGCAGATGGTCCCCTTCCCTGCACCGCTGGGACCTGAAACCACAAGCAATATACCCTTATCGGTTTTTCCTGACATGTCCATCAATTATCATCCATTCCTTCACTGATCGCCGTATCTTTATTCATAAGTCTGTGCGAAATCGTTTCTGGCTGTACAGCTGATAAAATAATCTGACCGCTGTCCATAATTAAAACAGCACGTGTTTTTCTTCCATAGGTTGCATCTATTAATTCGCCCTTATCTCTTGAATCCTGAATCATTCTTTTGACCGGAGCAGATTCAGGGCTGATGATTGCCATTACACGAGCAGCTGCTGCCATATTACCAAATCCAATATTAATTAAAGAAAAACTCACTTTTAACTCTCCTATTCAATATTTTGTACTTGTTCTCGAATTTTTTCCAATTCTGTCTTAATCATTATAACACAGTCAATGATATCATTGTCATTCGTTTTTGAACCCATCGTATTGACTTCCCGGTTAATTTCCTGCAGGAGAAAGTCAAGCTTTTTGCCAACAGGCTTAGTTTCATTAAGTATTTTCTGGAACTGATCCAAGTGGCTGGAGAATCTGACAACTTCCTCTGTGTAATCGGTTTTATCAGCGAAGATAGCAACCTCTTCCAAAATCCGTCTTTCATCAATTTCCTTATTCTGGTCATCAAAGATTTTCTCTATCCTGCTCCTTAAGCGGGTTTCATAACTCTTAATGACATCGTTTTGTCTTGCCACCAGATAATCATGCTTCCCGCGCAGCCAGTCGATCCTTGACGTCAGATCTTCCTTCAGGTTGCATCCTTCTGTTTCTCTCATACTGACCAGTTCCTGGACAGCTTTTGCTATAGATTCTTTGAAAAGGGAAGAAACTTCATCATCTGAAATTTCCTTTTTCTCCGCTTTAAGCCACTCATCCTTAAACAGCAAGACATCAGATAAATCAAGAGGGCTCTTCAACAGCTTTTTATTGTGCGCAACTTTCGATAACACCTTGATATAATTTCCAAGGGCATCCTCATCCACATGAATCAAATTTCCATCAGGGGTTTCAATTTCCTTAATGGAAACATAGACATTAAACTTGCCACGTGAAGCATTCTCTTTGATAACTTGTCGTGAGATGTTCTCCAGATTATTTTGATTCGAATAATCGCTTCTGAAATTAATTTCAAGAAAACGGCTGTTTACAGACTTTATTTCCGTAACAATTAGAAGATTATCACTTTTAGCAGTACCTGTACCAAAGCCGGTCATACTTCTCATAATACAATCTTCCTCCTATGCTCCACTAAACAGCCCGTATTAAAGGCTGATATCCCCTTCAAATACTTTGACTGCCGGTCCCGTCATATACACATGATCCTTGCTGCTGCCTGCCCAGTCAATGTGGAGACTGCCTCCATCAAGATCTACGTCGGCGCTCTTATCGGCAAAACCATTCAAAATAGCTGCTACGACAGCTGCACAAGTCCCCGTTCCGCATGCCAGGGTAATCCCGGTGCCTCTTTCCCAAACCCGCATTCTGAAGTGATTCCCGGAAAGTTTTTGAGCGAATTCCACATTGGTTTTATTTGGAAAATGTGCATCAATCTCTAATTGATGACCTTCTCCAGGAAGGTCAATCGCATTTACATCATCAACAAAGATAACACAGTGCGGATTGCCCATAGATACGCAGCTAACCTGATAATGTTTGCCTGTCCCGCCATTAATCAACGGCTTATCTACAACAGTCCCATCCCCAAAACCGAGAACAGGAATTTCCTTCGCTGATAAGTGCGGTACGCCCATATCAACGCGGACATTTCCATCATCTAATAATTCAGGGTATAAGATACCTGCTCCGGTTTCTACAGATATTTTCTTTTCATTGACCAAGCCCAGTTCGAAAGCCCATTTTGCAAATGCCCGTATGCCATTTCCGCACATTTCTGCTTCCGAACCATCGCTGTTAAATATGCGCATCTTTAAATCAGCGGCTTCTGAAGGTAGAATAAAAATAACACCATCAGCACCAACTCCGTAATGACGGTCACATATCAATTTGGCCTGATCAGAAATCGATTTTATATCAGGATTTTCAGCAGCGTTGATAAACACAAAATCGTTTCCACAAGCCTGCCATTTGGTAAAATGCATAGTGTGCCCTCCAAATATATAGTAACTGGATATTCTTGAAATATTTTCAACCAGTTTTGGTGCTCATTTAAAATTGTACCATTATCAGCGAAATATTATCAAGGTTAAAATCCCTGTTGATTGACTGATAACTCGATATTTCTCTTATTTTGGCCTGTTTTGAAGATGCCTGGGAGAATTTCTCGAAAATTGGATATTAACATACAAGAAATTATGGATGACTGATGAATTTCAATGCCAGTTCTCCATCCATGATATACTTGTTCTAACGACTCATTACGATTGACATAGAGGAGGAAAATTATGCAAATCGATAGTAGTACTCTTTATCTATATGTGAAAGGATTGAATAAACTTTTAATTTCCTCACAAATACGTCAGATTCATCAGATAGATCAGAAAATATTCGACCTGGAACTATTTCGTCCAAATAGTTCTCCCCTGCATTTGATCATTAATCTTCATACCCCGCCTATATTTTATATTTCATCTAAGAATCGGCACCCGCAGTACATCGCATCACAAACATTCTGCATGACCCTTAGAAAGTATCTTGAGGGCGCCAGAATTTCATCCATCCGGCAGCTGGATATGGACAGGCTGGTTGCCATATCGGCAGATCGGATTGAAACAGCCGGAGAAATTATTACAAGGACGTTGTATCTTGAATTAATTCCATCAACGCCAAATCTAATCTTGTCTGAAAATGATATTCTGATCGATGCCTGTTCAAAAGGGAAAAAATTAAACCGCCGGATCATTCCAGGGGAAAAATATACTCCGCCAGAAAATTCAAACAGATTAAATTTCATGGATTTTTCTGAAACAGAATTAATTAACATTCTGACATATTCACAAAATACTGCCGTTTCTCTGAAAGAATGGATCTTTTCATCATTCAATGGCTTTTCAAGGCCGCTTCTTGATGAACTGCTTTACCGTTCAGGGCTGACAGAATCAACATTGACTTCCAGTTTGAGCGAAGAGGATATAAGAAAATTGGCATGTGAGCTGATTTCGATTATTTCAGAACTGAAAGAATCGGACACCCTGCATGTATATCGTGTGAATGGAAAGCCTCTTGTATCCCCCATTCTTCTCACATCTTTGAACGGGCCTCATGAGGATAAAGATATTGTATCGTGGATGGAATCTTATATGCTGGAAAGCAACAGTACGATTGCTTCCACCTCACAGGAATGCAGAAAACTCCTGAATTCACTGATAAAGAAAGAAACACGTAAAAAAGAGAAAATTTCTTCTGAATTAGAGGAAACCAATCTTACCGAAACGTATAAATTATGGGGAAACCTGCTGTCGATTCATTCCAATGAAAAAGTAAATGGCAGAAAATCTCTGACCGTGCCGAATCTTTTTAGCGATCCCGTTTCTGATGTAGACATCCCTCTCGACCCGCAGCTGTCAATCAATCAGAACAGCCAGATCTATTTCAAGAAATACGCTAAAATGAAAACAAGATTCAAGATAGGTATGGAAAAAGTAAGTGAATGTGAAAAGCGATTGGAATACCTCCAGGAATTGAAATACTTCCTGGAAGAAGCTAAAACGAAGGATGATATTTTATCTGTTCAGAAGGAATTGAATATATTCTCGGGCAAAAGGAATCTGCATAAGGAACTCTCCAAGAAGAAAGCTTCAGTCAATGAAGATCATTTTACACAGCTGACTATAGATGGTTTCAAAGTACTCATTGGCCGCAACAACACACAGAATGATTCGCTTACCTTCCATAAGGCGGCAAAAACCGATTTATGGTTCCATGTAAAGGATCTGCCTGGATCCCATGTTGTTCTAGTCACCAATGGAGAAACAGTCCCTGAGGATACTATCAATAAAACAGCCTCCATTGCAGCATTCTACAGCAAGGGAAAAGACTCAGGCAAAACAGCTGTCGATTATACATACATTAAGTATGTAAAAAGAATGCCTAACAGTACACCGGGCCATGTCATATTTACGCACCATAAGACAATCATGGCAGAGCCTAAGGAATTTAAATAAAAGCTGATATTTTCAGCCCCGGAAGCGCAGGATTTGTCCTGCGCTTTTTTATTTCCCCCACCACATGCAATTTCCAATTTCCGGCATGGCAACTTGAAATTTTAAAGTATTTCCCTCAGAAATTTTTAACTGAATTCGTTGAATGCTAGAATGAGTTTAAAGAAATATACGGAGGTGTCAAAAGTGAACGATACTGAGAATAAAGAAAAAAATAGTCTTGAATTCCCATCAAAAAATAATCACTTGCCTAATGCTGATAAAGATTCCAAAGATTTGCCGCATGGCAAAATGCATATTCACTCTGCTGAAGAAATGCGCCCTTACATTGAGGATGCGGAAAGCGTTAAAAGAAGCTCTTCAGATATAGTAAAAGATGAGAGGCGTATTTTTGGACATTTCCATAACAGCAGCCTGCCAGCGGATGCCCATAATCCCAAAGGCATCTCTTCTATGACAAATGAAGAGTGCGATTACTGCGGCAAAGAGCTGGATCAATGTCATTGCGATCTTTTAGACAAGAATCTTTCCAAGCTGGAATACCACTTGAATGGATTGGATTGTATGGAATGTGCAGCCATTATCGAAGGAAAAATACGGCAGCTTCCCTTGATCCTTTATGCAGCCGTTTGTTTTAGAGATAAGGATCTCTACCTGATTGCAAAGGCACCTGAAGATATCATTTACCCGCAGTTAGAGAAAGTATGTGCAAGTGTAGATGAAAATATTAAAATCATGAGACACTCAAATCCTGGTAAAACATCTTATAAGACCAAGACGTACGAAATGCCCACATTAGATTGTGCTGCATGTGCTCTCAAATTGGAGAAATTAATCAATAAACAGCCTGATGTTATTTCGGCTTCTATCTCTTACGCAACCAAGACGCTTAAATTGACAGCGGAAGATCCGGACTCCCTGATTCCTGAATTAACAGAAAAATGCAACGAAATCGAATCTCCTACAGTGATTCAAAAGCCGCATGCCAAGCTTGAGGAGAATAGTTCCCATGGAATCCTTGACTGGATCAAGCAGGATAAAGTACAGCTTGGAATAGGCGGAATCATTTTCGGAGCAGGCATGATCCTGAATTACAACCTGATCAATCTTCCTGTACCTCAGGGAATCATTGACATTCTGTTTGTTATTTCTTACATCATTCTTGGCGGTGAAGTACTGCTTAATGCGGTAAAAAATATCATGCACGGAGAATTTTTCGATGAAACATTTTTGATGTCGATAGCAACTTTGGGCGCCTTCGCCATTCATGAGTTCCCTGAAGCAGTAGGTGTTATGTTCTTCTACCGCATTGGCGAATACTTCATGGATCTTGCTACCGATCAAAGCCGTGAACAGATTATGGAAGCAGTCGATTTAAGACCGCAGATGGTAAACTTGATTTCTTCTGAGAATAATGTAACGGAGATTCCTGCTGAGGATGCCAAAGTCGGAGATTATCTCCTGATCCGCCCGGGCGACCGTATACCGCTCGACGGCATCGTAGTCAAGGGAGACTCCCAGATTGATACGTCTGCCATTACCGGGGAATCTGTTCCAGTCACAGTTCATGTGGGAGATTCATTGGATTCAGGCTGCATAAACATGACTGAAACCGTCGTTTTGAAAGTAGAAAAGATACTGTCAGAATCCATGGTAAGCAAGATCCTGAATTCCGTTGAAAATGCAGTCGCCAATAAGCCTAAACTGGATAAATTCATAACCAGGTTCTCCAAGGTTTACACCCCTATCGTCGTTGTCATTGCATTAATAACAGCGGTTGTTCCCCCGTTATTATTCAATCATCCCTGGTACCCGTACATTTATACAGCCCTGACATTCCTTGTTATCAGCTGCCCGTGCGCGATTGTAATATCCATTCCACTTTCCTTCTTCTCAGGAATAGGTGCTGCTTCAAGAGAAGGCATCCTTTTTAAAGGCGGCACGAGTATCGAAAGCCTTTCTACAGCCAAAGTTGCTGCACTGGACAAAACAGGCACAGTAACAGAAGGATCCTTTAAAGTCAGAAAAGTATTAACTGTACCTGATATTTCCAGAAATGAATTGCTGTCATTAGCTGCAAGTGCAGAATCATATTCTACACACCCGATAGCCCGCTCCATCGTAACTGCAACCGATCTAGACGAAAACCCGCTTGATCAGGTTGATTCCATACAGGAAATCAGCGGATCGGGAATCATCGCATCTATCAAAGGTGATAAAGTCTATGTCGGGAATCATCTTTTACTGGAAACATCCGGAATTGATATTCCGTCAAAATTTAGTACTTTAGAAACCGCAGGGCCGGAAATCTTTATTGCAAAGAACAATAAGTTCTTAGGCAGGATCGTTGTATCTGATGAGCTAAAAGAAGATGCAAAAGAAGGCATCAGGGAACTTAAGGACTTAGGAATTACCCCGGTCATGCTGACTGGCGACAACAAGGAAGCCTCCCAGTTTATGGCAGATAAGGCAGGAATTTCTGAAGTATATGCACAGCTCAAACCGACTGATAAATTCGAAATCATGAAAACGCTTCGTGCAAAATTCGGGCCGGTTTTATATGTCGGTGACGGGATCAATGATGCCCCGGTCCTTGCAGGATCCGATGTAGGTGCGGCTATGGGCAGTGGTTCTGATTCTGCAATAGAAGCTGCCGATCTCGTGTTCCTTAATTCGTCTGTAGAAGCGATTCCAAAATCAGTCAAGATTGCCAGAAAAGTACTGCGTACAGCAAAAGAAAATATTACCTTTGCTATTCTGGTTAAAGTGCTTGTACTTGTAATGGGCCTTCTGGGATATGCAAATATGTGGTTTGCGGTATTTGCAGATACCGGTGTAACAATCATCTGTGTCCTTTACTCCATCCGTCTTCTCAAGATTAAATTCTAAAAATAAAAGAGGCTGTGGCAAAATGTGTAATCATTTTGCCACAGCCTTTTTATTTCAATTTACTCAGCAGGAGATTCCATAATCGTTGAGCATTTCTCTGACATGTTCACGTTCACTGTCAGATGGTTCTGCAATCGGAAGTCTGAAATGTCCGCCAGGAAGTCCGATGAGATTAACTGCAGTTTTTACCGGAATAGGACTAGCGATAAAGAACATTCCTTTCATAATCGGATACATCTTAATATGAAGCTGCAGTGCATCCTGTAAACGTCCTTCTTCAAAAGCTTTAACCATCGCAAGGAGGTCGTCCCCAATAACATGGCTTGCCACGGAAATAACGCCTACCCCGCCTCCAGCAAGAATGGGAAGCGTAAAGGAATCATCCCCGCTGTAAATCATGAAATCATCCGGAAGCAGTGTCTTTTCCTTTGTAACCTGATCCCAGTTGCCGGCTGCATCTTTAATACCAACAACATTCGGGCATTCATCAACAATTCTCTTGATTGTTTCAGGAAGGATGGATACACCGGTGCGTCCGGGAACATTATAAATGATAATCGGAAGATCAACAGATTTGGCAATAGCAGCAAAATGTTCATACATTCCCCGCTGATTGGGTTTTACATAGAACGGAACAATGACAAGGCCGCTGTCGATACCTGTTTCTACAGCCTTCTTTGCAAAAGCGATGGATTCCGTAGTGCTGATTCCGCCAAGATTGCCCATGACAGGAACCTTTTTGCCGGAAGCATTGCGGCCTACTGCATTGACAACTGCAGCGTACAGTTTAAGCTTTTCATCGGCAGTCATGGTAGCCCCTTCACCGGTGGTACCACCAACCAGAATTCCTTCGGAGCCATGTTCTACCAAGTGTTTTGCAAGTGTCACGGCACCTTCATAATCGACTTCACCATCAGCGGTAAATGGTGTGATCATTGCAGTTATAACACGCCCAAATTTTGCATTAGCCATTTTTTACTCCTTAGTTTTAATATCCTTTTAGTCAAAAGACACACTTAAAGCAATTTTATTTAATAATATCATGTTCAATCATATATTCAGCAATCTGAAGAGTATTTAATGCAGCACCCTTACGGATCTGATCGCCAGATACCCATAAGTTTATGCCATTTGGTGATACAAGGTCTTTTCTGATACGGCCGACAGCTACATCTGTTTTATCAGAGGTATCAAGCGGCATCGGATATTTCATGTTCTCGACATCATCGACCAGTTCCGCGCCAGGGAAGTTCTTGATTGCTTCCTTAACAGCATCGACAGATAAAACATCTTCTGTCTCAATATAAATTGATTCTGCATGGCTTCTTACAACTGGTACCCGGACGGCAGTAGGAGTAATTCCGATAGAATCGTCATGAAGAATTTTATGTGTCTCATTGACCAACTTCATCTCTTCCTTGGTGTAGTCATTATCAAGGAAAATATCGATCTGCGGAATTACGTTATAAGCAATCTGATAATGGATTGGAAGGCTGGCAGAAGGAAGAATGGTTGGTTCATAGTGTTCTCCTTTAGCAATAGCAGCCGTTTCGTTATATAACTCGTCTATACCTTCCTTGCCAGCACCGGAAACTGCCTGGTATGTGCTGACAACAATGCGCTTAATGCGGGACAGGTCGTGAATCGGTTTCAGTGCCATAAGCATGATAATCGTTGAGCAGTTCGGGTTTGCTATGATTCCCTTATTCCAAAGTATGTCTTCCGGGTTTATTTCCGGAATTACCAGAGGAACTTCGGGATCCATTCTGAATGAGGAAGAATTATCGATAACCACTGCACCTCTTTTTACAGCTTCAGGTGCCAAAACCTTGCTGATGTTTCCACCGGCAAAAAGTGCAATGTCAACATCTTCAAAAGACTCCGGCTTTGCTTCTTCCACAACGTACTCTTTACCACAGACAGAAATCTTTTTCCCTGCAGAACGTGCCGATGCCAATAATTTTAGAGAGCTGAATTTGAAATTTCTTTCTTCAAAAAGACGGATAAATTCCTGTCCGACAGCACCAGTGGCTCCTAAGACTGCGATTCTTGGATAGCGATTCATAAAATGCACCTCATTATTCTAAATAATTTTCAAGCCCGTAAACAAAACCATCTGTAGTCATGACCTTTCTGCAAGCCATCATAACTCCAGGCATAAAAGACTTTCTGTCTAATGAATCGTGTCTCAAGGTCAGAAGTTCCCCATATCCTCCAAAAAGAACCTCCTGATGAGCAACATATCCCGGAAGGCGGACAGAATGAATCGTAACACCTTTATACTTGCCGCCTCTTGCTCCGGGCAGGCTTTCCTTCGTTAAATCTTCTTCAGGTTCTTCAACCCTTGCATCTGCAATTTTTTCTGCAGTCAGTTTTGCCGTCCCTGATGGCGCATCATATTTTTTATTATGATGCAGTTCAATGATTTCCACGTTGGGCATATATTTTGCCACTTCTGCAGATAATTTCATCAGCAGAACTGCCCCTAAGGAAAAATTAGGAGCGACCAGACCATTTGCATGATGCCTGTCAGCAATATCAGAAAGGATGTCCCTCTGTTCAGCGGTCAGGCCTGTAGTCCCGATAATGATATTGACACCATTTTCCAGCACAAACTTTGCGTTATCAAATATAACCTTAGGGCTGGTAAAATCGACTACAACATCCGGTTTATTAACTGCAAATGCCTCTTGAAGCGAGGAAACAATTGTAATTCCGTTTGCTCCCGTACCAACAATTTCGCCTAAATCATGTCCTGCTGTGCCTGGATCAACTGCACCGCATACATCAAGGTCATCTTCGCCCAGAATAGAACGAACGACTTCGCTTCCCATTCTGCCACTTGCTCCATTTACCAATACATGAATCATTAAGATTCCCTCCTTCAGATAATCCATTGACTTATGCACAAGCATTTAATGCCTTTTGGGGATAGTCTTATAACATTGATTGAAACTATCGTAGTATAAAAATCAAAAAGCGTCAATATCCTATTTCAATTATTTAAGTGACTCCTATAGTAATCTGGCTAAGGCAGATCAGATCGTTATCCAGTCCTATAGACTGAATAAATTTCATATGCACAAAAAAGGATTCCTGATAAAATATCAGAAATCCTTTTTATTTAGGAATGAAATATCATTCCAGATTTTATTCACCTACAGGATAAACACTTACCTGTCTCTTGTCTCTGCCAAGACGTTCGAATGCAACTCTGCCTTCTGCAACTGCAAACAGAGTATCATCCTTGCCGATCTTAACATTCAGACCCGGATGCAGATGTGTGCCTCTCTGTCTTACGATGATATTGCCTGGTTTAGCAATCTGACCAGCATGCATCTTTGTTCCCAGACGCTGTGCGTTGGAATCGCGGCCGTTCTTTGTGCTGGATACACCTTTTTTATGAGCGAATAACTGAAGATCAAATAATAACATAGAATTCACCCCTCTTTACTTTCCAGTTTTAGTTTGTCGGGATACATAGTTTGAATGATTTCCAAACCATGCTGCAAAGTCTTCATCAGTGCCTGCGTCTCATTATCCCTGTATGAAACGAGGGATACATTTAAGAACCCGCTCTCTGAATGAAAACTTCCCTCTTTATGAAGTACATCTTGAAGTCCAGATGCAATTGTCAGTGTTATAGATGAGATAGCTGCGCAGACAAGATCGTATTCACTATCGTCTCTATATCCATCGGCATGGCCTGATACATCAAACTTGTGATAGAACCCATCTGTGTCCAAATACATCCTTGCTGTAACCAATTAGCCCTCGATTTTCTTAATCTGAACTTTTGTAAATGGCTGACGATGACCCTGACGACGACGATAGTTGGATTTAGCTTTATACTTGAAAATGCGGATCTTTGCTTCTTTGCCCTGTTCAAGAACAACGCCAACAACCTTAGCACCTTCAACGTTTGGCTTGCCAATCTTTACGTCTTCACCGGATACCAGAAGAACGTCATCAAATGTTACTTCGTCGCCCTGTTCAGCGATCAGTTTTTCAACACTGATTACTTTTCCTTCTTCAACCTGATACTGTTTTCCACCTGTTTTGATAATTGCGTACATATGTGCACCTCCCTCTACTATACTCGCCGATTCAGGTAGCTGTCCTGCAGCATTTTAATACCCTTCTCGTGCGGTTGCGTCATGGCACCTAGTACAATGACTTTACTATTATACCTTTTGTCTTCATGAAAGTCAAAGACTTTTTCATTTCAAAGACAAATTTCAAAGACAAATTTTCAATTGCACATTTTCCGTATGAGTTTTTTCGTAATACTGCTGAAAAATTCCTGCCCTTCAAATCTGACAAAACGGATAGGCTTGGAAATTCCGCAGACACGAAGTATATCAGAATGCAGGAAATCAAATGACATAGTACCATCAAGTGAAAGCTGGAGCGTATTTTCTCTTTCAGGAACCGTAATTTTTACTATATCGGTATCATTCAAGACCATGGAATATCTTTGCAAAGTATGTGCACAGATCGGTACTACTGTCATTCTGGTATCCGAAGGTCCCAGCACCGGTCCCCCGCAGGACAATGAATAACCGGTCGTACCAGTCGGCGAAGATACAATCAATCCATCGGATGCGTATTCCTGAATGAAATGATCATTAATTGAAAGCTGTACCCTGACCAGCTGTCCTATTTTATTATGGCCGATAACAACATCGTTTAAAACGTCTGGCAGTATCTCTTTCTCTCCATTTGCATGCTCTATTTCAGAATGCAGGAAAAGTCTGGATTCCTTCAGGTACTCTCCTTCAAGAATAAGTTTAATTCTTTCCTTCATATCATCGGTAGTGATGCTGTTTAAGAAGCCCAGATCTCCCAGGTGGATGCCTGCTATCAAAGTATCATAATCAGAAAAAGTTCTTGCGGCGCCAAGAAAAGATCCGTCACCACCGACAGAGAGAATGCAGTCCGCATGCGCAAGCTCTTCAATAGATACATAGGACTCGCCAAGGTCAAGGCCTAAGTTTTCTATTTTTTGTTTCATCGAAACCAAAAATTTATATGGAGTCCCTAAATCATCTAATATAGAAATCAATCGCTGAAGAACCAGATTGATTCCTTCTTTTTCAAGATTCGGAAAAATGCCAAATATCATACTTGCCCCTTTAAAAGATTATTATGTGCTTCTTCCACAACAGCATTAATATCTTCATCATTAATAAAAACTTGCGGAATACTACTTCGAAGGTACGTCAGGAACTCAATATTCCCCGATCCGCCCTTAATGGGCGAATAAGTCAGTCCCCAGCAGAAATATCCGGATTCTTCAAATGTTTTTAATGTGTCACGAATAACTTCTTTGTGGACTTCGGGATCTCTTACAATACCACCCTTGCCAACTTTCTCCCGGCCTGCCTCAAACTGAGGCTTTATAAGAGCAGCAATGGATCCGTCAGGTTTCAGAATGGATTTAACAGCTGGAATAATCTTTGTCACTGATATGAAAGAAATATCTGTACATACAAAATCAACGGGTTCCCCTAACGTTTCCAGGGTCACAAGTTTAATATTTGTTTTCTCCATATTAATGACTCTCTGATCTGTTCGAAGTTTCCAGTCGAGCTGATTGGTTCCAACATCAATAGCATATACCTTTACCGCGCCATTTTGCAAGGCGCAGTCAGTAAAGCCTCCCGTAGAGGCTCCGATATCAGCCACAACTTTGCCATTCAGGTCAATTTTGAAGAATTTCAGTGCTTTCTCGAGTTTGTATCCGCCTCTGCCCACATATGGCATTATATGCCCTTTTATCCTGATTTCAGCATCCGAAGGAACTTTTGTCCCCGCTTTATCAACAGGCACATTATTGACCAAAATTATGCCTTCCATAATATGCCGTTTTGCATTTTCCCGGCTGTTAAAGAAGCCCTGCTCCACTAAGAGAACATCCAGTCTCTCTTTTTTTACCTTTGGATTCGCCACTGCTGCTCCTCCCGTTTCTAATTAATTCGCTCTGGCTAAAACATAATCCGCAAGATCGTTTAACCGCTCAAACGACGATCCCAGTTTTGATATGGCAGCCTTGGCCCTTCTATTTTCAGCATTTGCCAATTCCTGGGCTTTTCCTTCTCCCAGAATTGTAACATATGTAGACTTTAAGCTCTTTTCATCCTGCCCTGGCAGCTTGCCCATTTCCTTTAAACTTCCATGTACATCCAGAAGGTCATCTGTAATCTGAAAGAGCAGGCCTAAATGAACTGCGAACTCATGCAAGGATTTTTGCATCTCTTCATCGCATTTTGCAATTAAGGCTGCCATGTCGATAGGTGCACAGATCAGGCATCCTGTCTTTAATGAATCCATCTTCCTTAATTCGGGAAGACTGCTGGAGTGGCCTTCAGAAATGATATCAAGCGCCTGCCCACCGACCATTCCGTCCGGACCTGCAGCTTTTGCTAAAATTGAGATCAGATGGCATCTCGTATCAGGAGAAATATTTTCCTGATTGGATATCAATTCAAAAGCATATGTCAGAAGACCGTCACCTGCCATAGTTGCCATACCCGGACCAAAAATTTTATGATTTGTCAGTTTTCCCCTGCGATAATCATCATTATCCATGGCAGGAAGGTCATCATGGATAAGGGAATATGTATGGATACATTCTATAGCACAGGCAACCTTCATATAGGACCCTGCCTCTAAGCCGAATATTTCTAGAAGCATCAGGAACAAAGCAGGCCTTAAGCGCTTTCCTCCTGCAAGGAGACTGTAATTCATGGACTTATACAATTCTGAACCATTATCAGCAAGCAGATTCGCCAGATCCTTGTCAATGTCCGCTTTCTTTTCGTTTAATAAGCTGCCAATCATTTAAATCCCCCTTTGCCATACCCCATATTTTATAATCAAATTTAAACAAATCAGAAAAACAGCATCTATTATAGACAGGTGTCATTTAGTTCAAATGGTCTACAATATTAAACCATCTGATGATCAATATCGGGAAGAATAATTCATAAATGCGCCGAACGCGTTGCCTGAAGCATTATCACTGCTGTACTTGGGCGATGCAAAATAAGGTTTTAACATTTTTTCTCTGCAAATATCATTAACCAGGCCTTTTAAATAGAGATTTGACATGACACCGCCAATAGATACGAAAGGGGTACCCTTTTCAAAAGGATAATTCAGGAGTTCTTTTTCCAAAGAATCACCAATATGACATAAAAGCCCTTTTGCTATATCCGCCTTATTATATTGATTACCCTCAATATCATGCAGGCATTGATTTTCCTGACCCGAAAAACTAAAAGCATTCAGAATTTTAGTCATAGGCAAAACATAATTCTTGTCTTTTCCTTCCATGGCAAGTATTTCCAAATGCTTCCCCGCGGGAAACAACAGCCCCAGAGCAACTCCGATCCGGTCGATCAGCTGCCCGGCGGTAATATCTCTTGTCGTGATAAGCTCTTGTATTTCAATCTTGTTTTGTTTCCAGGCACAACGCAGTACATCCTGAGTACCACCAGAAAGATGCATCAAATAAAAATCTTTTCCCCATAACTCGGGTGCCTCCCTGATTGCAGAAAGAGCATGATTTTCTTGATGACTGAATTGATACATCGGGATATGAACTGCCGCGGATAGTGAGTCTGCCAATCCTTTTCCAACAAGAAAAGCGGGCATAAATGAATCTGCCCGCCTCCTTGGGAATGAAGAAACTCCGATGACAGATACATCTCCTAAGGATGGAGATATTCTCTGCATCAATACCGGTAAATTTCTAACATGCTGATAGACCATATTGGACTGAGACAGTCTACGGCCTCCCATCTTAACTTTAAGGATAATTCTCTCTTCACAAATCAAGCCTTTTTCTGAATCATAAACAGCAAGCGAGGTAGTATAACAACTTGTGTCAATACCAAGAAACTTACTCATTATTTCTCCTTCAATGCCTGATCCAGCAAGCCGTTAATGAAACGGTAAGAATTTTCACCACCATAGATCTTGGCAAGTTCAACAGCCTGATTGATAATCATGTTCCGTTTATCCGGTGCGCCGACTTTAAGGTATTCAGCAATTGCCGTTCTAAGAATATTCTTATCGACTACATTTAACTGCTTCATTGACCAATTGATGAGATGGCTTTCAATCATGTGATCAATCAATTCAGAATGACTCTGGTATTCTTCGACCACTGCTAAAGCGTACTCCATATCAGCTTCGGATAAATCAGAAGTTTCACCACTGATATTTTCACTTTCGGGATTCAGTTCTTTAGAATACAAAACTTTCAAAGCATACTCTATTGCATCTTTATTGCCCATTGCAACCTCTTTCAATCAACTATTTCAGTGATAGTAATATCAATTCCATAAATCATTTCCTCCGTGCAGGAGGCTAAGACATCTTTCACAGCAGCCTGTATACGTTGAGCGGTTTGATTGACTTTACAGCCTGAATGCAGAGATAAGGAGATAGCAACTTCTATTCCCTTTTTGCCATTTCTCCGGATCAACAAGCCCTTATGGCCTTTAAGACCGAAGGCCTGGCCGATTCCCTGCATCAAATAGGAAAATCCCTCAGCAGTGAAAGCGGCAACTTCAGGAAATGAAAGTACTTTCTCTTCGATTCTTCTATAAACCTCTTCTTCAGGAACAATAGAAACAGAATCTTCTTCTGACATTTTATCGCTCCTTATCAAACACAACCTTTTGAACGTTAACGTTGACCGCAGTTACTCTAATCCCGGCAGAATCCAATATTTCTTCCTTAACAATTTCTTGAAGATTAAGAGCAATAGCAGGAATCCGGTCTCCATGATAAACAGCAACGTATAAATCAACCACTATACTCTTATTATCAATGGAAACACGAATTCCACGAGTTTCTTCATCATTGATGACAGATGAAATTGCATGAGAAAAACGATCATCCATCGCATAAATTCCCTTAACATGCAGCGTAGCCGCCTGTGCAATACTGGCGATGACCTGATCTGAAATTCTAATCGTGCCTAACGAATTCTTTATCTCTGCAGTTTCCATGTTAGTCTAAACAACTCACTTTACACGTTCGATATATGCGCCTGTACGTGTATCAATACGGAGCATTTCACCTTCGTTGATAAAGAGCGGTACAGAAACAATATATCCTGTTTCCATTTTTGCCGGCTTGGAACCGCCGGTTGCTGTATCGCCGCGGATGCCTGGTTCTGTTTCAACGACCTTGAGTTCAACAGAGTTCGGAATATCGACGCCGATGATGCTGCCGTTGAAGAACATGACAGTGCATTCCATTTCTTCTTTAAGGAAGTTGATCTTGTCGCCCAGCTGATCTTTGTTCAGCATAATCTGTTCATATGTTTCGGTATCCATGAAGCAGTAGGAACCGTCAGCTTCATATAAATACTGCATCGGCTTGCGTTCTACCTGAGCATTCTGCAGTTTGATGCCGGCATTAAATTTACGTTCAACAACAGATCCTGTCTGCAGATTTTTCAATTTGGCACGAACGAATGCAGCACCCTTGCCTGGTTTTACATGCTGGAATTCCACACACTGCCAAACCATTCCGTCAAGTTCTACTGTTATGCCTGGACGAAGATCATTACTAGAAATCATTTACTTTTCCTCCTACTAAACCCTTAAAAATTTTTTGGGGAATTTCGTTAAAACTGAAATTCCATCTTTTTCTATTGTGACCGTATCTTCGATACGAACTCCACCTACTCCCGGGATATAAACTCCGGGTTCTACCGTTTCAGTCATTCCGACCATTAAAACGGAATGGTCACGCGGTGCCAGAACCGGCGCCTCATGAATCTCAAGCCCTACGCTGTGACCAAGCGCATGAGTGAAATAACTATCCAAAGAGAATTTTTTCAGGTATTCTCTGGCCAAGTGATCCACATCAGAAGCAGTCTCGCCTGCCTTAAGCAGGCCTTCTATATACTCAACACATCCCAGCACTTTATCATACATGAATTGCTGCTGGTCGGAAATTTCTCCAACGGCAACGGTTCTTGTGATGTCGGAATGATATCCTTTATATATAGCGCCAAAGTCAAAGGTAATGAGATCCCCTGACTCAATCACTTTATCTGTTGCTGTACCGTGCGGATACGCTCCTCTATAGCCAGAAGCAACAATCGTATCAAATGATTTCCCTTCAGAGCCTTCCAGCAGCATGGAACTTTCCAAAACAGCCATCAGCTCCCGCTCCGTAACTCCGGGCTTGATATATGGAATCGTCTTCTTGAATCCTTCATCCGAAATCCGGCAGGCTTCTGCAATGCACTTAAGTTCTTCCTGTGTTTTTATCTGTCTGATATTGTCCAATGCGCAGACTTTGAATTCTACATTATCCATCACAGCAGAAAAGCTCAGATAGGCACTGTATGAAAACGGAGATTCAACGCCTATACGCTTGACCTTGTGCTTCTGAGCGAGCTCAGCAATAACACTCGGTAATTTCCCTGCATGATTTATAACTTCAAATCCAACCGCTTCCTGTTTTGCTTGTTCTGTATATCTGCTGTCAGTAAGAAGATAATCGGCATCTTTAGTCAGAAATAAAAAGCTGTCTGATCCCGTAAATCTGGAAATATAATAACAGTTTTCATTTTTTTGAACGAAAACTGCATCCAGACCGCTATCCTTCATAAAATCAGAGATTCTATCTTTTAATAACATGCATAATCACTCTTTTCCATTACCCTCTAATAATACCGTATCAAGAACTTTTTGTCCATGAAAATTCAAGGAATTGGAAACAGGCATAAGACGGGACTCAGCGCAGCATACTATTATCATTCCTTCAAATGGCTGACGCCATTGAGTGAGTCCAATACATTCAAGCCATTGTTGAAACACTTGATAACGGATATGCTCGCATTATCTAAAGAAAGATTCCATGCTCTGGCTATCGGGATATCTATGAAGGAGCATATAATCATTCGAAGCACTACACCATGGCAGACTACAGCATAAGTCTTATTACCACCTGACGAAATGAGTTTCTTTATACATGCGGCAGCACGCTTTCTGCATTCCTCGAAAGATTCACCATTAGGAAATTTGAATGTTTCAGTCTGCGTGAACATCTTCTCCATGGATCCGGGCCAGCACTTTTCTATTTCCTTAAAGTTTTTTCCTTCCCATTCTCCAAAATCAAGCTCATGAAGGGTCTCTTCAATTATCAGGGGGAGATCATGGGATACGGCAACGCCTTGTCCTGTTCTGACAGCTCTTTTTAAGGGGCTTGAAATTACAGCGTCCAGCTTGATATCTCTGAAATAATCCTCAATTTTATCGGCCTGAAGGATTCCCTTCTCGCTGAGCTCTACATCGGCGATTCCTTGATAGCGTCCCTTTTTGTTCCACAAAGTTTCACCATGACGGATCAGATAAATAGTTATCATTTAGCAAGCACCTCATGTAATGCATTAATGAGCTTATTATTTTCAATATCAGAACGCACTGCTACCCGGAAAAATGAATCATCCAATCCTTCATAATTTCCGCATTTCCGGATAATGATTCCGTAGTGAATCAGTTTTGCCTGAAGAGCTTTGGCATCCATTCCTTTAACAAGCAGCTCGCAAAGAACAAAATTTACCGTTCCCGGATACACCTTGATCTCGGGAAATTCTTTCAGTCTTTCAACCAGTTTTGCTCTTTGCATCAGGCAGAATGAAATGGATTCTTCTATATACTCATTATCTTTGACCGCATGCACCATGTACAGCTGAGCTAATCCGTTGACATTCCAGGGAACGAGATTCTGATTGACCTGATCACGAATGGCCTGCGGAAGAAAAGCGCAGCCTATACGCAGCCCGGGAACTGCATAAAATTTAGTCAGCGAAGTAACTATAATAACATTTGAATGCGTCTCACTCAGATTGCGGTAGGAATATTCATCTCCCACAAAATCAATAAACGATTCATCTATCACAAGGAAGCTGGACGCAGCATCAGCAATCTCTATAAGATCCGAAAGATCCCTGGAGTCCAGCAGCAAGCCGTCGGGATTATTAGGATTCCCTACGTATATCAAAGAATTCTGCTGGATATTATTTTTTACTTCTTCCATGAAAGCTTTGAAGGATGCAGCCGGTTCACTCATGAGGCTCAAGACTTTTGCCCCGGCTGCTTCTGCAGACAGCCTGTACTCGCTGAATGAAGGAGCAGGTATCAAAACCAGATCCGGATTGATGATTCTCAGGATGGCATACATCAGCTCAGTGGCGCCATTTCCAACCACGATATTAGTTTCATTGACATGGTAACGTTCTGATAAGGCTTTGATGAGATCTCTGCATTTGACATCCGGATATCGCAAAGTTTCCTTCTCCCAGCCTGCGGTTAAGGCAGCTTTTCCTTTAGGGGATAGCCCCAGAGGATTTATATTGATGCTGAAATCCAGAAATTTATCTCTTTCCTCATCTGAAAATCCATAAATATCTCCGCCATGTCTACTCTTTGTCGAACTCATTCGCATCGCACTTTCTATCTATGATTCCTTGATTAATAATTTCCACAGAATCTAAATATGAAAAATCCTTTCCCATATATTCATTTATACTCTGCTTCATATTTTCAATATCACCATCGGCTGAAACAATCAGTCCTAAAACGGTTCCGCTATGCGCACAGATAATTCCCTTTCCTCCCACCTGCATCCCAACTTTATAGAAACGGTTGAGTTGTTTCTTATATAAGATCTTCTGGTTTGCAAAAGCGCTGATGGAGGATGCTCTTCCTATTTCATCAATAGAACCGTTCTGAATCCCCTTCCTGAAAAGGTTAAGGGCTATTTTGATATACTTTTCGTTTTCCTTCTGAAGATCGACCAGATCCGCTCTGGTATTAAAATCGACTGTATCTATCTCTCCGCCGCAGTCATAAATTAATATTTTAAGAGGCGGGCAGTCACCGATCTGCTGAATGAGTGTGCCGCCGCGATGATCAAATCGTACTATCCCGTTGAAGAAAGTGGCGTCACTTGGTTCTATGGAAAGTGCAATATCTGCTATTTCATGCGCTGTCAGCCTTTTCCCGCAGGAAAGCGCAACAGCCTGAGCGACTGCGCTGATATCGGCAGTGCTTGATGCCATTCCTTTTCCAGGCAGAATATTAGATTTCAGTCTTATTGGAATATCACGGTCTTCCTCGCCCAGATAATTCAGCGTTTTCTTTACAGCAAGAGCTGCCTTCTTCGGTAAACGATCTCCCGGACCGTCGAATTGGCTCATTGCGTAAGAATATCTGTTAATCGGACAAGTCACCATAAACGATATTCCATCCATATATCCCTGAATAAATTCTCCGCAGGATCCCGGAGAACTGACTATATATGCCATAAGTCCCCTCTAATCAAAAGAACCCCCAGGAGCGCTATGCCTGCTTCTGTTATTTCTGTAACAAAACCGTACGTGTCTCCCGTAGTTCCGTCAATTTTTTTGACAACCCAGTTATTTAAGCCAAGGCCAATAATGATGGATATCCCCATAAGGAATAAATAGCTGAACCCAAAATAAAGCGCAGGCAGCATGGCGAAGAAAATTGCCCAAAGCAGCGTGTACTTTGAGTGATAAGCGGCAAAAGCCTTCCCCATACCATATGGTCTGGCATAATTATAATTGCAAATGCTTATAACCAGGTTCAGCCTCCCCAAAGTTGGCATGGCAATAAGGAGCATCAGCATTGCCTGAGTATTATCCACATACCCTAAGCATAGTGTTGTCAAAAAAACATAAATCAAAATCGACAGCATGCCAAAAGAGCCTGTGAGACTATCTTTCATAATCTCCAGACTTCTTTCCTTTGACCTCCCGGAAAAAAGCCCGTCAGATGCGTCCATAAGCCCGTCTGTCAGCGTACCGCCGGAAATAAAAATTTCTCCAATCACCAGGAGGAATCCCGTTAATATGGGGGTATCCAAAGGCTTCGTAATCTGAAAAATCAGAACAAGAAAAAGCCCTATAATCCATCCAATCACAGGAAACCACATGACACTTTTACCGAATTCCTCATCTTTCCAGATTGCTTTGGAAGACAAATGAATCCGTGTTAAAAACTGGAGTCCTACAAGAAAAGAATTCATTGTAAATCACCATGTGAAGAAAATAACAATTGACTCGAATATAACAAAGATCGCTGTTGCCAGGTACATCATTATAATAGATTTCTTGATATGAAACGCCTTAAGTTCTACCTTGGGGTCCCCCATGTACTCTCTAAATTCGGCAACTCCGTGATAGTAGTTATATCCGCCCAGTCTTACATTCAGAGCTCCTGCCATCGGCGCCTCCGCATATCCTCCGTTAGGACTAGGATGTTTGCGGGCATCACGCCTGGTTATAGTGACAGCATTTTTCCAATCCAGCCTTAAAATATAAGCACTTGCTGCAAAAAGCAAAAATGTTATTCTTGCAGGAATATAATTCAGAATATCATCCAGTCTGGCGGCAATACGGCCAAAATAAAGATATCTGTCGTCTTTGTACCCAAGCATGGAATCCATGGTGTTTCCAGCGCGGTACAAAGCAGCGCCAACAGGGCCGAAAAGCATGAAATAAAACAGAGGCGATATAATTCCGTCAGTTGTATTCTCGGCAATAGTCTCTACTGTCCCTCTTACGATATCAGCTTCCGACAGGTTATCTGTATCTCTGCCAACAATCCAGCTGAGTCTTGCCCGTACCTTAACCAGATCACCGTCTCTCAAAAGATGGTAAATCTCCATTCCATCGCGTGCAAGGGCTCTGGGCGTAATAGTGACATAGAGAATCAACGCACTCAGCGAAAAATAGAGAAGAATTCCGCCTTTGTGTCCCAGGTACACGAAAAATGATGTGATCAGGCCAGCAGTCAAAAGAACAAGACATACTGTCAATAAGCCCCTCAACATTAAATCTTTCGGGAGAGCCGGCTTCTTGGGATACAGTTTGTTTTCAATATAAGAAATTAAGTTTCCTATGAGCACAACAGGGTGAAAATTAGATCTCGGATCCCCGTAGACTGTATCAATAATGCATGCTGTGATCGGAATCACAGCATACATTAAAGAATAATAAAAATCACTCACTTATTCATTCCTCAGGATTTCATAAACAGTATCCATATCAAAATACTTCCTGACTGAGTCCGCCAAACGGTCATACTCAGATTCTTTATACTCCCTATAGCGGAATTGAATCGGAAGTTCACTTAATCCTTTTCTCTTGCGCAAAGCATTGATAATGGCACGTCTCAATTCATCATTATCGAAAACGCCATGGCAGTATGTCCCGAATACATTATGTTTTTCGTTGATATAGCCATCATTCACGTCAACATCCTTGCTGCTGCGGCTGATAATGTGGAATAAAGTCTGGGCAGGTTTATTGAGTGTAGTTTCGCCCATATGTATTTCGTATCCCTTTAAATCACTGCCCTTAAACTGCATATCGAGGAATGGCAGATCGTCACAATCAAAATGAACCTGATATGTGTTCTTTACCCCCTGCATAACTGTCGTATACGGCAGCAGTCCCAAACCATCGACTTCATCATTCTGGCTTTCTACATGATCCGGATCGCTGACTTTTTCACCAAGCATCTGGTAACCGCCGCAAACGCCGATTACCGGAGTTCCCTGTTCTGCCAGCTCGCAGATTTCCTTTGCATAGCCTTCCCTCTTCAAATAGAGGAGGTCTTCTGTAGTATTTTTGCTTCCCGGAATGATGATCAAGTCAGGATTTCCAAGCAAATCTCCCTTTTGTACAAAGCGTACATTGACATCCGGTTCGTGATTCAAAGCGTCGAAATCTGTGAAGTTGGAAATCTTAGGAGTCTGGATTACTGCAATATGGATATCCCTCATCACGTGATCATCCGGGATTTCCTGCAGGGAAACGGAGTCCTCATCATCAATGCCAAGTTTGTTCAAATAAGGAATAACGCCTAAAACAGGTATTCCTGTACGTTCCTTCAAAAAGGTCAAAGCGGGTTCGAGAAGTTTGATATCTCCTCTGAACTTGTTGATGACAAGACCCTTAACGAGAGCCCGTTCGTCTTCATCAAGCAGTTCCAGTGTACCGACAATAGATGCCAAAGCACCGCCGCGGTCGATATCTGCTATCAAAAATACCGGAGCATTGCATTCTTTAGCAACTCTCATGTTTACGATGTCATTTTTCTTCAGGTTCACTTCTGCCGGGCTGCCTGCGCCTTCTATGACCATAACATCATAGTGGGATTCCATATATTCTATGCTTTCTTTTACGGATGCCCAGGCTTTCTGGCTATACTGGTTCTGGTATTCGGATGCAGAATAATTGCCTCTGGATGTGCCAAGAATAATGACCTGCGAGCAGGAATTGCCAGTAGGTTTCAGAAGGACAGGATTCATCTGCACAATCGGTTCCGCACCTGCAGCCTCAGCCTGTGCCACCGTTGATCTTCCTATTTCCCCACCGGAAGGAGTGACATAGGAATTTAATGCCATATTCTGTGCTTTAAAAGGTGCCGTTTTGTATCCATCCTGAGCCAGGATTCTGCAAAATGCCGTAGTCAAAATACTTTTGCCTACATGTGAACTGGTTCCCTGAAACATTAATTTCTTTGCTTTTTTCATGACAGCTCCAATCCTCTGCTTTTGAGCTCAACAGTAATTCCTGCAATCGAAAGGTATACCTCATCCGCTTTTTTGGCAATATACTGATTTGCCAGGCCGACAAGATCCCTGTATACTCTTCCCATTGCATTAGCCGGGACAATCCCCATTCCGAGTTCGTCTGAAACAAAAATAATCTCCCGGTCAGAAACTAAAGATATTTCGTTAAACATTCGATCCAGATCATTTTGCAATAAACTCTGAAGCTTCTCCAAATCCGAAACACCCAAAACCTCAGCATCTATATTACTGATATGATCCATCAATAAATTGCTTACGTACATTGTAATGCAGTCAAATAATATTGTATCTGTTTCATTTAATACAGTGCCTATCTGATTCCCTGCTGTATGCATGATTTCGTAAGTCTTCCAATCAGACGGCCGTCTTTCCTTATGAAGCAGGACCCTGTATTTCATTTCTTCATCTAAAATCTGACTCGTTGCTATGTATCCCTTTCTTTTCCCTGTAAAATGATACATCAGCTTTTCGGCAAATTCACTTTTTCCGCTGCGGGCGCCTCCTAAAACTAGAAAGATCTTATTCCCCATGAATGTAATTCACCTCTTCCGGATTTGATATATTTTAAAATTATTTTTAATATTTATATAATAACATATGTCAAATTCTATCGCCAATAAATAGCTTTTTATCGATTGTTGTCTATAAATATAGGAATTCATTGAATTTTAAGCCTGTCATGTCTTCATGTTTCTGAATTGATAAATCAATAGATAAAAGCACATAATGGGAGTGTAAAATAGTTTGTGTAAATCGGTATTGCATGAATCTACTTTATGCCCC
>ERZ773181.135-NODE-135-length-91304-cov-16.236616_pt1 | contig 91304 bp, 110 predicted proteins | sample MGYA00581001_ERZ773181 | MGnify/ENA primary metagenome ERZ773181 (study PRJEB29015, sample SAMEA2737780) | human gut metagenome | biome: human gut; feature: human-associated habitat; material: faeces | place: China | collected 2012 ...
AGTGTAAAGTCAATCTCCGCTTCATGTATCTCATGGATCATCAAACACCTTCTTACCGTACCTTCGGCTACTTTATAAACGAGGTACTTGCTGATTCCATAGAAGAAATATTTCAGGACATAAACAAAAAAATCTTCGAGACAGAACACGTGGATCTCCAACACCTATACATTGATGGCTCCAAGTTTGAAGCAAATGCGAATAAATACTCCTGGGTATGGAAAAAATCAACAGAAAAATCCAGATACCGTCTATTTGATAAGATCACCACACTCTTTGAGGAAATCAATAAGGAACTGGAATGTACGGGTATAAAGTTTTGTATCAATAGCGAGTATGCGCCAGAGTATCTGAAAGAAGCTGCTGAACAGTATGCAGAAGTCTGGCAGATTGATGAAACGATGTTTGTTCATGGCAGGGGACATCGCAAAACTACGCAGCAACGTCATTATGAGAAACTCAGGGAGTATACTGCCAAGCTGGAAGAATATGTAGAAAAAATCAGGATCTGTGGAGAAGATCGTAATAGCTACTCAAAAACAGATCATTCAGCTACTTTTATGCGAATCAAGACAGACTACATGGGAAATGACCAGCTGCTTCCAGCTTATAATGTACAGGTTGGTGTTGCAGATGAATACATTGCTGTTGTTGATGTAAATCAGTACCGTTCCGATATGGACTGTTTTATTCCACTAATGAACAAGTTTCAGAATATATATGGTTTCTATCCAAAGTATCCAGTCGCAGATGCCGGATATGGTTCTTACAACAATTACATCTTCTGTGAGCAGCATGGAATGGAAAAATATATGAAGTTCCCCATGTTCAAGAAAGAAACTACTGACAAGAAGTATCATGAAGATCCATTTCGTGCAGTAAATTTCCCAATCGGGGAGGACGGAATCATGCGTTGTCCAAACGGGAAAAGCTTTTATCTTCAGTATCGTAAAAATGTAAAGGGAAACAAGTATGGACGACAGGAAGAAGTATATCAGTGTGAAGATTGTTCCGGCTGTCCATATGCAGAACAATGTAAAAAGACAGATAAAAACCGTACCGTTCGGCTCAACCATGAACTTACATCGATGCATCAGGAAGTGATTGAAAATCTCGAAAGTATCAAGGGAGCGCTTCTAAGGATGAACAGATCCATTCAGGCCGAAGGTACATTTGGTATCATAAAAAACGACCGTTGGTATAAAAGAATTGTCCGAAGAGGGATAAAATCTGTATTGCTTGAAGTATTTCTTGTTTCTATTGGACACAATCTTTATAAATATCACAATAAACAGAAAAAAGTCGCAACTGCCGCATAGGATTCCATAATAGCATTCTTATGGGGAAAGGGGGAGTATACACTTTTTTATAAAATATAACTACTGTTGTATCTATAAGCAAAAGGACGCATGAAAAAACTTTCGTTTTTTCACACGCCCTTTTGCTGTCCGCTCGGTTCCATCCTTTATTTTGCATTTTTTCTTTTCAGTTCTGCAAGTTCATCGAAAACCACGTCATTGACAACCTTTATGTAAGTTCCTTTCATGCCGGAAGAACGCGATTCGATCACGCCCGCACTCTCAAACTTACGAAGTGCATTTACAATCACGGAACGGGTAATTCCCACGCGATCCGCAATTCTGCTTGCAACAAGAATTCCCTCATTGCCATCCAGTTCATCAAAGATGTGGGTGATTGCCTCAAGTTCCGAGAAAGAAAGTGTGCTGATCGCAGATTTTACGATTGCAACCTTTCTCGCTTCCTCTGCGCTCTCTTCGTTTACAGAACGCATCATTTCCAGCCCTACCACCGTTGTTCCGTACTCTGTCAGAATAATGTCATCAATGTCATATTCCGTTTCGCACCGGTATTCAAATAAGGTTCCCAGCCGCTCCCCGGCAATATCAATCGGGGTAATGATGGCCCGGTACTTTTTGGATTCATCTCCGAATCCGAGCGTTTCCAGATTTACGTTCTCTTTTGTGGAAAGGATTCCCAGAAGACGCTCATTGAGTTCTGCATCAATATATCCGCCGACTTCATCCACGATCAGTTCCTGCAGTTCCTCAACCCCTTTGCATACACTGGAACCTAAAACCTTTCCCTTCTTGCTTATTACAAGGATGTTGGAATCAAGAATTCCCGTCAGGACTTCACAGATATCGTTAAATACCACCTTGGACGAATTATTGTTATGAAGCAGTTTATTTATTTTTCTTGTCTTGTCTAGAAGTTGAACACTCATGTTTTTCCTCCTGTCTTTATCACAGATATCATGAGTGTAGCACTATTTATCAGACAATTCAATATTTTTTGAAAAATTTACGACTATTCTGTTTCTTTTTCTTTTGCTTCCGTGTAACCGCAATGTTCATCCGCACATGCAAGCTTGTTTCCTTTTTCTACCATATAGCCTCCACAGCGCGGACATTTCTTTTCCACCGGACGCCCCCAGCTCATGAAATCACATTCCGGATAATCAATGCATCCATAGTATCTTCTGCCCTTACGTGTCATTTTGATGACCACGTCTTTTCCGCATTTCGGACATGCGACACCAATCTTTTCATAATATGGCTTGGTATTCCGGCACTCCGGGAATCCCGGACATGCCAGAAACTTTCCATGCGGTCCATACTTGATTACCATATTGCGCCCGCATACTTCACAGATTTCATCCGTTACTTCATCTTCAATGGTAATCTTTTCGAGATCTTTTTCCGCGGCCTCCACAGCCTCTTCCAGATCCGGATAAAAATTCGCAACAACCGTTTTCCAGTTTAAATGTCCTTCCGCAACACTGTCTAAAAGAGATTCCATATTTGCAGTAAAATGTTCATCTACAATGGTCGGGAAAGACTCCTTCATAATGGAATTGACAACGGAACCGATCTCGGTCACATAAAGGTTCTTATTTTCCTTTGTGATATAACGTCTGGCAATGATCGTTGTGATGGTCGGGGAATAGGTGCTTGGGCGTCCGATTCCGAGTTCTTCGAGTGTTTTTACCAGCGAAGCTTCCGTATAATGTGCCGGTGGCTGTGTAAAATGCTGCTTCGGATCGAATTCTTCCAGTTTTAATTTTGTATCTTTATCAATTGATTTTAAAAGTACCTGTTTTTCCTGCTTTTCATCATCTGCTTCCGTATAGGCCAGCATAAATCCGTCAAAAGCTACTTTGGAAGTAGAAACGCGGAATGTATAATCTCCCGCTGCAATGTTAACGGTTGTTGTCTCATACTTTGCGTTTGCCATACGGCTTGCGGCAAAGCGTTTCCAGATCAGCTGGTATAAACGGAACTGATCCCGGCTTAACGACTCTTTAATCTCGGACGGAATACGGTTAATATCGGTCGGACGGATCGCTTCGTGCGCATCCTGAATCTTTGCATTGCTCTTCTTGCTTCCTTCTCCGTCAGACAGATATTCCTCTCCGTAGCTTTCGGAAATAAAGGCACGCGCTGCTTCATCCGCCTCTTCCGAAATACGAACGGAATCCGTACGCAGATAGGTGATGATACCGACCGTTCCCTGTCCTTTGATATCCACACCTTCATACAGCTGCTGTGCAATCCGCATCGTCTTCGAGATCGGGAAATTCAGCGCTTTGGAAGCTTCCTGCTGCAAAGTACTGGTTGTAAACGGAAGTGGCGCTTTTTTTGTGCGCTCTCCCTTTTTCATATCGCAGACTTTAAATTCTTTGCCTTTTAATTCCGCAAGCACCTGATTCATCTGTTCCTCGGAAGAAATCTCAAACTTTTCGCCGCCTTTGTCCAGCAGCTTTGCTGTAATCGGTTTTTTCTCACCTTCCGGCAGGAGGCTTGCCTCTAAAGACCAGTACTCCTCCGGAATAAATGCATCAATTTCTTCCTCACGGTCACACACAATCCGTAAAGCAACGGATTGTACACGACCGGCACTCAGCCCTCTTTTTACTTTTGCCCATAACAACGGGCTGATCCGGTAACCAACCATACGGTCCAGCATACGTCTCGCCTGCTGTGCATCAACCAGATCCATATCAATCTCACGCGGTGTCTTTAAGGATGCTTTTACCGCTGTTTTTGTAATTTCGTTAAAACTGATTCTGCTGACATCTTTGTCGTCCAGTTTCAACGCCTTGGTTAAATGCCAGGAAATTGCCTCTCCTTCACGGTCCGGGTCAGTTGCGAGATAAATTTTATCCGCTTTCTTTACTTCTTTTCTTAACTTTGCAAGAATCTCTCCCTTTCCACGAATCGTAATATATTTCGGTTCAAAATCATTTTCCGGAGAAAATCCGAGCTGACTCTTCGGAAGATCTCTCACATGCCCGTTACTTGCCATGACCTCATAATTTTTTCCCAGAAATTTTTTAATCGTCTTCACCTTTGCCGGTGACTCCACGATTACCAGATACTTTGCCATTTGGTGCTCCTTATATCATCTAAATTGTTTTTATATAATAATTCGGAATGGTCTCCTGAATGAACCCTTTCTGTTCCAGCCTCTCTAAAACCGGCAGAATTTCTACCAGACCATAGGGACTTTTTTCGATCAGGGTTCCAAGACCCACCGGATAAAAATCTAATAAAGCATACACCAACGATTCGTCTTTTTCAAGAAGATTTTTTCTAAAGTCTATTTGTGTCGTTATATTTTGGGGCTGTAATTGCAGTTCCTGCAGGAAATCTTCCACACTTACAAAAATGCCGGCGCCCTGCTGGATCAGATGGTTGGTTCCTTCGCTCAGGGCATCCGTAACTCTCCCGGGAAGGGCATACACTTCCTTTCCCTGTTCCATGGCATAGTCCGCAGTAATCAGCGATCCGCTCTTTTTTCTTGCCTCCATCACAATCACGTAATCCGCAAGTCCGGCTATGATACGGTTTCTTTGCGGAAAATATCCCGGCAGCGGCGGTGTGCCCGGCGGATATTCCGACAAAATGCCTCCCCGATCCTGCATTTTTTCATATAAATACCGGTTTCTTTTCGGATAACACACATCCACGCCACAGCCCAGTACCGCATAGGTATCCCCGTTTTCTTCCAGTGCTCCGCTATGCGCATCAGCATCAATCCCCATCGCCATGCCGCTGATGATATCCATCCGGTTCTGCGCAAGTGCCCTCGCCAGTTTCCCCGTAATCTGGCTTCCATAGGCACTTCTTGTCCGCGCCCCGACAATTGCCACACTCTTTCGTGTTTCTTCCGGCAGCCTGCCAATATAATACAGCGCATAAGGTGTTGCAGAAATCCGGCGGAGCTTTTGCGGATACCGTGCTTCTTCCACGCAGACAAAACCGATTCCTTCCCCCTGCAGTTTTCCCCAGTGCTCCTGTACATCCCAGTGCCGTCTGGATTGTGTGATTTTTTCCACATCCTTTTCATCCAGAACCCGGATTTTTTTCATTTGGGACTCCTGCAAGGCATACAGTTCTTCCGCACCGATCCCTTCTGTCATAAGCCCCGTCAGTTTATGTACGGTCAGTCCGGTATTTGCAAGCCAGTACGCATACATGCTCATTCTTCCATACCTCCCCAGAATTTATCCCCGATACTCCGGTAACACACAGCTTCTGTCAGATCACAGACACGGATGTTTTCCGCCTTTTGTGTATCGGCAATTGTTCGTGCCACCCGGAGGATTTTATGATAGGTGCGCGCAGTAAGTGACAGTTTATGAAACATTTTTTCCATATACCGCTGCTCTTTTTCTCCCAGCCGGCAGAACTGGTTTAATTTTGCGGCCGGAATTCCACTGTTATGAGAAAAGATTTCATCTTTAAACCGGAAAATCTGGCGTTCCTGACACTCACACACCCGGTCCCGGATGGTCTTTGAACTCTCATTATTACCGTTTCCCGTCAGTTCTTCATACGTAACCATCGGCGCTTCCACACAAAGATCCATGCGGTCAATCAGCGGCTGTGAAATCCGGTCAAAATACCGCTGCAGGGATGCCTGTGTGCATCTGCACCGATTCCGGTCCGGATAATATCCGCAATTGCATGGATTCATAGATGCCAGAAGTAAAAAATCCGATGGATAGGTCACACTGCCGACCGCGCGCGTCAAATGAATCTGATGTTCCTCCAACGGCTGACGCAGCACTTCTAACGTTGATTTGGGAAATTCCGGTAGTTCATCCAGAAAAAGTACGCCATGATGTGCCAGTGAAATTTCTCCCGGACGGATACTTCGTCCGCCGCCGGCAAGCCCTGCCATGCTGACCGTATGATGCGGACTGCGAAACGGCCGTTCCTGCAGCAGTGTCCGTGAGTCTGCCAGCAGCCCGCAGACACTGTATATTTTTGAAACCTCCAGCTGCTCTTTTTTTGTAAGTGGCGGCAGGATCGTAGCCATCCGCTCGGAGATCATGGTTTTTCCGGCACCCGGCGGCCCGACCATAAGCATATTGTGCATTCCGGACGCTGCGATTTCCGCTGCCCGTTTCAAAAACTGCTGCCCGTTTACTTCGGAAAAATCCGGCACCCCATGGGATCTGTTCTGCCGCCGGCCTGCATATGCCGGCTCTTTATAACCGCCATCCTGCAGATAGCCGATCACCGATTCCAATGCAGGAAATCCGCAGACATCCGCCCCCTGCACCAGACGGCTTTCCATAAGATTATCCGCCGGAACAACAAATTTATGAATTCCTTCCTTTACTCCATCCGAAACCATCGGCAGAATTCCCCGGACCGGCAGTAACTGTCCACTTAAATTCAACTCCCCGGAAAAAATCGTGTCCGCGCACTTCTCCGGTTTTACCAGCCCCATGGCAACCAGCAGTGCAACCGCAATCGGCAGGTCAAATCCGGTTCCGGTTTTCCTTATATTTGCCGGAGAAAGATTTACGGTAATCCGCTTTGCAGGCAGAAGAATTCCGCAATTGTGAAGCGCCGTACGCACTCGTTCCTTCGCCTCCCGCACCTCCGGAGAAAGATATCCTACCATATCAAACACCGGCATTCCCATGCTGATATCCACCTCTACCTGTACCGGCATTGCGCAGATTCCATCCAGCATGGATGTCCTGATTTGGCTATACATATTCACCTCATTCCAACAAATGGGAATTTTGCACAGACACATGCATGAAAAAAGATGCATTTACCTTATCATAAAATGCATCTTTTTGCAACGACTTTATTCGCTTATCACTTTTTTAAGTTTTTCCAGTGCTCTCTTTTCAATCCTGGAAACATAGGAACGGGAAATTCCAAGTGCCCGCGCGATTTCTCTCTGGGTCAGTTCCTGATTTCCTCCGATTCCATATCTTCGCCGAATGATAAATGCTTCTCTCTCGCTTAACACATCATTCATAAAGGTACAGATTTTTTTCATCTGCTCCCTTTTTGTCACTTCATCTGCTACATTTTTATCATGAAACTCCAGCACATCGACAAGCTGAATCTGGTTTCCTTCTTTGTCTGTACCAATCGGTTCAAACATAGAAACTTCTTTGCGCTGTTTTTTCTTTGATCGCAGATGCATCAGCAATTCATTGTCCACACACCGGATGGCATACGTTGCAAATTTATTTCCGTATTCCGGCCGGAAACTGTCTACTGCTTTCATCAGTCCGATCGTACCGATGGAAATCAGATCCTCCTGTTCTTCTTCCGAACTGACATATTTTTTTGCGACATGGGCTACCAGGCGCATGTTGTGCAACACCAGTTCTTCCTTTGCCCCTTGCTCGCCATTTTTTAATCTGCACAGACAGTCTGTTTCCTCTTCCGGTGTCAGGGGAACCAAAAATGTTTTCACACAGCACCTTTTCCAACAGCTTTCTAATATTCTATGTCAGCAGAAGGCATTCTGTGCTTTTCCCTTTTATATTTTTTCTTCCGGTGCCAGTTCCTGTATGCGCCGGATCAGGCTTTCCCTCTCATAAGGAACGTTTCCTTTCAGTACCTCATTCTTTACAAATGCAAATGTTTCCTTCTCCCCCCGCACTGCCAGCATCAGTAAAAGATAGTGGATCAGTGCCTCGGTATCCGGATGGATCAGATAATGCGATCTGCCGTGCATATAGTAATCGAGTGCACTCCGGTCCGTGTATTTGTCTTTCTGGTAGTTTTTGGATGCACTGATCCTGTCAACAAACATTTCCGCCACGTAGCACACCGGCATTTTCATTCCTGCCATCCCCGAATGTTCTTTCCCCGGTTCTTTTGAAATATCATAATCAATCCAGTACTCGAGATGGTGTTTATTGCGTCCTTTGTGATGCAGCCACGCCAGGGAATACCCCTTTTCCTTCCGCTCTGCATTGTTCGGACTCATGGTTCCCTGATAATATTTGCAACCGACCAGAAATTCCGTCGGAGAATATTTTGAAAGATCATGCAGCAGCCCCTGCCTGTATAGTCCGATCTTAAAGCAACCGACAAGCACCAGATTTTTGTGATGTGTAATTGTGCAAAAATGTTTCCATGCATTACCCATGTTTTTTCATCTCCCTGCTCTCCAGCACACAGATGGTCTGTGGCCGGAGAATGATTTTTCCTCCACTTACGGGCTTTGGTGCGTCCAAAAACGCAGCATCCTCTTCTCCGCTGTCAATACAGACAACCCATTCTTTCCCTTTTCGCGGTTTAGGCAAAGCCAGTTCCGTTGCCGCGGCAAGAAAATTATAGGCGACATAGACATCCGGCTCTTTTTCGTTTTGGGCATAAGCCCCGCAATAAAGCATTCCCAGGCATAGATGATCCGGTGTCGGTTCTAACATCCACGCACTTGTCCCGTGATAGGAAAGATCCGGATACCCCAGCGATTTATAATCCGAAAACTGGAATGGCATCGGATTTGAAAGCACCGTATGTTCTTTTCGAAACGCAATTACCTGCTGCAGAAATTCGATCTGTCTGCGATGAGACTTCTCATTCTTCCAGTTCACCCAGCCGGTGGGATTATCCTGACAGTATGCATTATTATTTCCGTTCTGGGAATTTCCCATCTCATCACCGCTCCACAACAGAGGAACCCCTTGCGCCAGCATAAGCATAAGAACCGCATTTCTCCAGTTTAATTTCCGCAGCGCATTGATATAACGCTTTCTGGTCGGTCCCTCCACGCCGTAATTATTGCTGAAATTCCAGGAACTCCCATCGAGATTCTGCTCTCCATTTTCCTCATTGTGTTTATCGTTGTACATAAACAGATCTGCAAGCGTAAACCCGTTGTTGCTTGCTATATAATTGATATAGCCTAAAAAAGCCCCCTGTTTTCTCTGCTGATCGGCAAAATCACGCATATTTCCATTGATATGATTTAAGACCTGCCGGATCGGATACTGATACTCCTCTTTGTAAATATACAGATTCGGATACTTCCGGCTTGCCGCACATGCTTTTTCCTCAAAATCCACATAAAAAATCTTGGTACGGCTGAGCATTCCATCCTGCACGATCGCTGTAATGGGCAGATGTTCTCCAAGCAGATGGATTCCGTCCACATGGTATTCCCGCACCCAGTAACGAAGCGCTTCTAAAATCAGATTATGATTCACTTTCTCCGGAAAATACATCTCCATCACACATTCCATGCCGTTTTCGTGCAGACGGCGGATCAGCATCCTGAATTCCCGGGAAGCATGCAGCGGATCGGCAGCATACGATGCCTTCACCGCAAAATAATTTCCGGGTTCATATCCCCAGTAATTCACTTTGCACGAAGCCTCTTTTATTTCTTCTACCGGGCGGATCTGATCCGTCTGTTTTTCTTTCCAACGGATATATTCCGGAAGTTTCTGCTGCTTTGGCAGTTCAATTTCCTCAAACTCATATACCGGCATAAGTTCGATCGTTGTCACACCGAGTTTCTTCAGATAGGGAATCCGGTTCATAAGCGCACGAAATGTCCCCGGAACACTTCTGGTACCGGAATCCATCGTAAAACCACGCACATGCAGCTTGTACATAATCATCTGTTCTCTCGGTATTTCCGGACATACATCCTCCCCCCAGTCAAACTCCTGCACATCAAATGCCCCATGCACCTCATACTGCTGCCTGCTGCGTGAACTGTCATTCCAGACCTGACGCCCCATGATGGCATGTGCGCACGGATCCATTACCTTTTTTCCATTGATCTCAAAATCGTAAATCAGATGTTCCAGATGCAGATCTGCCACTGCGATAGAGCGCACCGATCCCATGCAGTATTCTGCCGGAACAGCTATCTTTTCTTCTTTTTCGGTCTGTATATCCTTAAGTACCACAAAACAGCTGTCCTCTTTTTCCGCATCAAACGTAAAAGTGGTCCATTCTCCCTGAATCGTCACTCCCGGTTTTGCGTAATCTCCTTCTCTGATCCTTCTATTGTCTGTTCGTTTTTTCGTATCTCGTATTTTCATGTTTTTCATTATACCCTTTTTAAAAAACTTTGTATATCACTTTTTCGAATTGACAAGCTCCTTACTCCTCGCTTATAATGATAAAAGACACAAAAACGATTAAGAAAAGAGGTATCTTATGGAAGATAAAGAAAAAGCAACACCCGTTACCCCGGATGAGATTGAAGATATTCGTGTAACACTTGATTTGGATGAAGGCGAAGTAGAATGTAAAATTCTCACTATTTTTGAGGTAAACAAACAGGACTACATCGCACTGATGCCACTCAATCCGGACGGCTCCGATCCGGATGAAGGCACCGTTTATCTCTACCGCTATGCGGAGGATGAGGATGGCATTCCACAGATCGACAGCATCACGGATGACGACGAGTACGAAGCCGCTGCTGACCGCTTCGATGAAATGCTCGATGATGACTACTTCAATGCACTCGAAGACGAGGAATAACTTTTATAAAAACCTGCATCGAATACCCGATGCAGGTTTTTTACGGCTCTTTACCGACTTCTTTGATAAAACGCGACAGTTCCACCTCTTTGCCACGCATTTTTTTTACCGAACAGATGGTCAGGGATTCCTTTGCTCTGGTCATTCCCACATAAAACAAACGCCGTTCTTCCTCGACATCCTGCTTTAATACTGCTTTCTTATAAGGCATTACGCCCTCGTTGACGTCAATCAGATACACTTTTGTAAATTCCAGCCCCTTGGCGCTGTGCAGTGTTGCAAATGTCACAGCATTCTGATTCCTGCGCTTTTCCTGCGCCAGTCTCTTTAACTCCTGCCGGTATTCTTCTATATGTGCAAACCATTCCTCAAATGTACGGTACCCTTTGGCACTCGCAAGGATTTCATCTGCCACTTCATAAAAATCTTCTTTATTCGCATTCCGGTATTCGGCATACTCTGCCAGATAATCATCGTACCCGATTCCCCGCCGGATATAGTTGATTGCCGCATAAGGGCTCAGACGGGACAAATGTTTCAGATCATACCACAGCTTTTCGATCCGCTCCGCGATCCACGGCTGCTCCTCATATAATTTCACCCACTCATCAAAACATACCGTTTCATCGGGCAGGCTGTCCCTGCCGATATACCGCTTCGGCCGGTTCATAATAGAAAGGAAATCGGCCCTGCTGTCACTTCCCTGTGCGATGCGGATATAAGTGAAAAAATCACGGGCAATCCAGTGCTCATAGATATCCGGAATCCGGTCTTTCGTCTGAAATGCCAGATTGGCAGAAACCATATATTCCATCAGGGCACGCGGCTGCATGTTTGTCCGAAACAGTACTGCGATTTCCGAAAGCGGAACCCCATTTTGCACAGTCTGCCGGATATCTTCTGCCAAAAATGCATTCTCTTTATAGCAGTCCTCAAAGTACTGAAAACGCACCTTCTGTTTCCCGGCTTTTCCGGCACGGATCTTTTTCGGAAAACGTTCTTCATTGTGTGCGATCAGGCGCATAGCTGCCTCCACAATCGGCGGCTCACACCGGTAATTTACTTCAAGATTCACAATCTTTGCCTGCGGGTATATCTTTTGAAATCCCAGCATAATTTCCGGCTTCGAACCGCGGAACCGATAGATGGACTGGTCATCATCTCCCACTACAAAGAGATTATTTTCCGGTGCGGCAAGCATACACATGATCTTCCACTGGATCAGATTGATATCCTGAAATTCGTCGATCAGAATATAACGGTACTTTTTCTGCCATGCCGAAAGAATATCCTTCCGCTGGGAAAACAGGTCATATGTGTATGTCAGCATATCATCAAAATCTATCAGGCGGTTTCTTTTGAGCCGCTCATCATATTCCCGGTAAATCTTCCGGAAAATCTCCTCCCCACAGCTGGAAGAATAAAAATGTTCCAGCGGAATCTGCTCATTTTTCACACGGCTGATCTCCGTTAAAACATCCCCGATAAATTCCCCTTCATCCCGGTATTCCAGATGATGATAAGACAGAATCTCCCGCATAAACTGATATCGCTGCTCCTCCGATATAATATTTCCGGAATCAAAATGATACGCCAGCTTCAGCACCATGAAAAATATGGCGTGGAACGTACCGAAGGTCACTTTCGTTCTCTCTTCTCCTGTCAATGCAAGAAAACGCTGCTTCATCTCCTGTGCCGCCGCTCGCGTAAATGTAATCACAAGAATATTGGACGGATCTATGTTCTCATATTCAATTAACTGTTTCGTTCTTTGGGTAATTACCGCAGTTTTCCCGGAACCGGGACCTGCCAGAACAAGCATCGGGCCATCCTTATGGCGGATGGCCTGCTGCTGGGATTTATTATAGTTCATTCGTTCTCCCGTGAGAATGTTCTACTGTGCCTGAGAAAGGAGCTCGATTCCTTTACGGATACGGGCAAGAGACTCTTCTTTTCCAAGAACCTCCATAAGCTCGGTGGCACCGCCCGGTGTCATCTGCTTGCCGGATACTGCCGTACGGATCGGCCACATAACATATCCGTTCTTGCAGCCTTTCTGCTCTACATACTTAAGAAGTGTCTGATACAATGCATCGTTGCTGTAATCTTCCTGAGCCTCTAAGACCGGAAGGATCTCCTGCAACACTTCAAGAGAAGTCTGTGCATTTGTCTTCATTTTCTTGTGCGTGTACATTGCCACATCATATTCCGGAAGTTCCTCAAAGAAATCAATGTGATCCCTGATATCCGGGAAGATCTCGATACGGGTCTGTACCATATGTGCAATCTTCTTCAGATCATAATCTTTGGTGATCACTTCTTTGATATACGGAAGTGCCATCTCGTAGAACTTGTCAAAGTCCATTTTTTTGATGTATTCCCCGTTCATCCATTTTAACTTGGTATAGTCAAAGACTGCCGGTGATTTATTCATATGATGGTAATCAAACTTTTCTACCAGTTCTTCGAGTGTCATGATCTCCTGGTTATCTGCCGGGCTCCATCCAAGCAATGCAACAAAGTTCACGATCGCCTCTGTCAGAAATCCCTGCTCTACCAGATCTTCAAACGAAGAATGTCCGCATCGTTTTGACAGCTTCTGATGATTTTCATCCGTAATCAGCGGACAATGGATATATACCGGTACTTCCCAGCCAAATGCCTCATACAGACGATTGTACTTCGGGGAAGAGGAAAGATACTCGTTTCCACGGACAACATGGGTAATTCCCATCAGATGATCGTCTACCACATTTGCAAAATTGTAAGTCGGATATCCATCGGACTTGATCAGAATCATATCGTCCAGCTCCGCATTGTCAACGGTAATATCCCCGTAAATCTCATCCTCGAACGTTGTCGTTCCCTCCGTCGGGTTATTCTGGCGGATGACATACGGTACGCCTGCGGCAAGTTTTTCTTCTACTTCTTCCTTGGAAAGATGCAGACAGTGCTTGTCATATACATGAATTTCTTTTCCTGCAACTACTTTTTTGAGTCCCTCTAAGCGTTCCTTGTCACAGAAACAATAATAGGCCTCGCCTTTATCGATCAGCTCTTTGGCATATTTTAAATAAATGCCCTGTGCCTGACGCTCACTCTGTACATATGGTCCACAGCCGCCATCCTTGTCCGGTCCCTCGTCATGGATCAGGCCTGTTTTCTGCAGGGTGCGGTAAATAATATCTACAGCGCCTTCCACATAACGCTCCTGATCGGTATCTTCTATTCTTAAGATGAAATCTCCGCCCTTATGCTTTGCTACGAGGTATGCATACAATGCCGTACGAAGATTTCCCACATGCATTCTTCCTGTCGGACTTGGTGCAAATCTTGTTCTTACTTTACTCATTGCGTTTCTCTCCTTATTCTGTCATGTGTTTTATTATATAACAAATACACACATAACGCAAACGAAACATATCATACATTATATGCTGATCAGAAAGGAAAAAGAAATTCATGAATGCAACTATTAATACTATGCCGGAAACAGACAATGGCAGCCATCAGGTACCTGGCATGTGCTACGTTCCCTGGCAGACATTCGGCAAAACCTACGATCCCATGCGCGGGCTTGCCGCAGGCACAATTTTTCCGGAACTGGATAAACCATTTACCGGAAAATGCAATATGAATATGATGCAGGGAGGGCGGCGGCGATGACAAGACCATCTTCTCAGCCAATGAACCGGTCGGAATTGTACCGCTGGGTTATGGCACTGGGCTTTTGTGCCTATGATATGCTTCTTTATCTGGACACCCATCCGGATGACGCACAGGCACTCTCTTATTACAATCAGTGCAACGAATTATACAATTCAGCTAAAAAGACATACGAGGAACGTTTCGAACCGTTGTCCGCATTTGGCAGCCAGCCGCTGGAGGACTGGGACTGGAATGACGGTCCAATGCCATGGGAAGGAGTGAAATAAGCTATGTGGAATTATGAAAAAAGACTGCAATATCCGATTTCCATTTCAACACCAAATGCTAAGATGGCATCTTTTATTATAAGTCAGTACGGTGGTCTGTATTGTAATACCCTATAATGAATTATTATTTTTTTACACTCGACAAAATTCCCGTAACAATTGCCTGTGCCATCTTCTTGGCATCGTACAATTTCACATCGTCCTTATCGTCCACAAAGCAACACTCGATCAGCATCGCCGGAGAGTTTGTCCGATGCAGCACATACAGATTTGTGCGTACCTTAACGCCGCGGTCCCGGAAGCCGAGAACTGCAATCGCCTTGTCAATTCTCTCTGCCACCGGATACGCTGCGCTTTTGGTACTGTATACATACACTTCCGTTCCTGTGGTCTTGCCATTCCCTTTCTGATCTGCTGCTCCGGAATTGAAATGAATTGAAATATCCAAGTCTACCTTGTGCTTGTTGCACTTTGTCACAATCTGTTTGAGTACGTCCGTCTGACTTTTGCCATTTGCACAGGTACAATCATACACCTTATGCCCATTTTTCCGGAGCAACCGGATCACTTCATTTTTCACCTTGCGCGCTTCTGTGGACTCTTTGATCAGTCCACAGGCTCCACACGCAATCTTTCCGTCCGGATTATGTCCGGCATGTACATTAAATTTCATATGTAAAATTACTCCTCCTTTACTTCCGGGATGCCCGCTACGCTGGTGAGCAGCGATACTAAACCGGCCACAACCGATGCTGATACGACCATACGCCAATCAACCGCTGATACGAATGCTGCGGTGCCGATCGTGGCAATCGCGGTCTGTGCCATTGTTTTGATTGCACGGATACCTGCGGCTTTTATCCATTTTTCTGTGCTTACGCTTGGTTTTAATACACAATTCTTTAACATATTACTCTCCTTCCTGTGGCTCCGTTGGCAGAGCCATCAATGCGTTATATAGTTGTGTTCCCACTCCGTTCCCGTGCAAAGCGTGATATTGCTGGTACTCGTCCTCTAAGGACTGTTTTACATATACTGGACAATATCCGAGATCATCATGGTATTTGTTATACAAACGAATCAGATCGGCACGAAGCAATGCCCTGACTCCTTTGCGTGTGGCGATTACCTGCTTATATAAGCAAACTGTCACGCCCGCTAATGTGGTTAATAATTGCCAGTTATTTGACAAAAATTCAATCATATGTATTCCCTTCTTTATTATTATGCTTTAAGTATAACGCCCGTTCGGGTTGTGTTTGTACCAAGTTTCCATGAAACAGCAATTTGTCTGATTTAAGCGGCAGTTTAGAGAATGATATAAATGCATTGAATCCATCTGCTAAAATTAAACTATACACTAAGTTTTCCATCGGAAAACTTGGCGCTGGTTGGTATAGAATTGCAGAAGCTGTTTTTATGGGCGACGCTGCGTCAAAAGGTGCGGCATCGACGTTTATAGAGATCATGCTAAGACAAACGTGGAACATTCAAGTCGGATGTTTTCACAAAGTAAAAATAGTTCTTGTACATTCTGACAAAGCCAAAATTTCTAGTTCGGGTATTGGAACTTTAAATTTAACAAAAGTTAGAGTTGTTAGAAAATCTAGCATTTTATATTTTGACATATTCAGTCGTGGGTATGATAATGAAACACAGACGCTATTGAATATCCCATTCACCGCATATATTACATCTGCAAAAGCTTATAGCGATGTTAAAATTGTTCCAGAAACGACTGATGGAGAAGTAGTTGTGTGTAGTGTTGACCTGGCAAATAATATATAAAATCATGAATCTTTGATAATCGTAAGCCATCCACTAGTCACATTGTTACTATTACCAATGGGCTATATGATGTTTTACAGTATACTAAATGAAATATACCACTCATCTTTTGCCTATATAAGTGGAATTAGGTAAGTGACATAACTGGCTGTATTCCATGCAATATTAAAAGTTCCAGTTGTTTTGTCGACAGATGAAAAGGTAACTTTCCAGTTGGCTAAAGTATCGCTAATTTTAGTGTAACTAAAAACATATGATGTAGAATTAACAAAATATATTGCTGCCCCTAATGAACCACCTTGATACAAGACGATAAACGCAGCCCCAAGATATGAGATTTCCACACCTTTATCTGAATTATCATATCTTATTTTATCAATTTTTTTATTTAAATTGCTGTTTGTTCTACGCAACTTTAAGATACGCCGCTTTTACTGATTCTTTGTTCACGTTGCAATAGATCATAGTTGTATCTATCTTGCTATGACCTAAAATTGCCTGTATATATTGTATTGGCAGTCCCCTTTTTGCTGCATTTGTTGCCATTGTCCGGCGAAAACGGTGCGGATGTACCTTTTCTACACCAGCTCTTCTTCCAATCTGGCGAACCAAATGCTCGATGCTACACTTTGACATCCCTGTCCCTCTTTTATTTAAAAATAACGGGGAAGATGCATTCCAACTTCGTTCTGCCAAATAGCGTTGTAAATAATACATTGCATTATCACTTATATATACGGTACGTTCTTTATTCCCCTTTCCCAGTACTGTGCACTCTCCTGTTCGGAAATCTATATTTTCCATGCGTAAATGAGCCACTTCTGAAACACGACAACCTGTGGAAAGCATAAACTCCACCAGTGCCTTTTCTCTCGAAGTCTTCAGGCAGTCCCTGATTTTCTCCATTTCCGCAGCAGAAAATGGCTTCTTATCTACTTTTTTCTGTTTGATGCGCTTGATTCGCAACATTGGATTCTTAGAAATAATCTCTTCTGCTGTCAACCATGCAAAGAACGTAGACAGAAATCGCCGCTTATTATCTACCGTTACGGAGCTCACTTTGTGCATACTCTGATACTTAGCAAGATGAAAACGAATGTCATTTGTTCGGATTTCCGCAAAATCTTTTGGAATATCTTCGAGAAGTTTCACAACCGCATCCCTGTATTGTTCCAGTGTACGATCAGAGTGCCCTTCCAAGCGCATAGATGCTATATAAGTTTTGAGGATCTTCTCGTTTCCCTGCTCATTAACCGGCACTAAATCCGTACACTGCTCCACTACTTCATATTTACAAAAAAGAGCAGTCAATGCGATATCCACTTCATTGATCTGCTCTTTATCCATCTTCTTATCCAGCATTGCCAGCAATTCTGTACGAAACTTTTCTTCCATTGCAATCTCCTATCCTATATGGTTTTCTTTCCATTATAGGACAAAGCAATTATTTTGGGGCATATTCCTCACCGGTAATTTCTTTGTACTCCTCTTCCGTGATCCACTTTCCAACTGCATTTTGCACACGCGCTTTGCTCCAATATCCGCGATCGTAATATTCTTTTACCTTGTTATAATTCTTACTCATCCAAACTTACCTCCATCTGCATTGCCATATAGTCAAGATCTGCTCTCTGCTTTTCGATGCTATCTGTGTTTGCTTCTGTTTTTGCCGCATTCTCTGCCAGTCTCACAGATACTTCCGTAATACGCTTTTCCGTATAATCAGCTTCTTTTCCGAGGATTACCGTTTTTGTATCCCCCTGTAATTCAATTTTCTCCAAAACAACATAACCCGGGATCACAGATGTAAGTACATCCTCGTCCGTATAAATTTCTAACCGGGCAAGACTTTCTTTATCCGAAAAGATCGTCTGTAAATTCTCACAGGTTTCATCATTGATTATAATATGTAGGTTTCCTTCTTTGTGATTGGCATTTACAATATCATACATGCCTTTTAACGTTTTTAATTTCATAATTTTATTCCTTTCTTTTCATGGTTTTATATTAAACAGCAATTTAACTTTTGAGAACTCTCCAATGGTTTCAAAAAAATACAATCTTGCAAAAAACGGAAGCATTACTATTCCATGCTTGAATTGCATTATTTTTTTCGTTGGGCATTTAGCAAGCCATTTTTTAATAGCGACAACCGTTGGCTATCAGTCAGACAGTATTAGAAGCAGAGTCTCGTTCGTTAATGGAAACGAGCAAATAGGAGTGACTATTGCTTATTCGAAAGAAGATACACTGGAGGCCTATTCCGGGAAGTTTACTATCAGTAATACGAGAGATTCGATGGATGTTATTGTCATAGGTATTAAAAATTACAGCAAAGTGTAAAGTTAATTATTTGTTGTTAGATTAGTATTTTTAATTATTTTTTCTCCGTCAGAAACATCTGGAACAATAAGATATTTTACAATAGATGCCTCAGATATATTTGATGCATTTTTGTAGAATGGAATATTTATAAGCACTATTGTAGTATTATTAATGCTATTAGCATAAAAATCGAAGTAAATAATATTTCCGCTGCGTACTATTCTAAACTTTTTAATTTGTTTAAGAGTATTGTACCTTTGAATTATATAGGGATTGTCTGCATGTTCTTCAATAATATCAAAGTTGCAATTGCCGCCTAATCCATTATTAAAAACTTGACTAATTGTGACATTAAAATGGTTATAAGCTGCTCCTTGTGCCCCTGTTTCCGAAAAATAAGTAATTTTAAAAAATCTAAACCATCCACCTGCCTTACCAATACTTTTTTCATAGTAGAAATTTTTAGTAATGCCATCCGGATTAATGATTTGAAATTTACTATTTAAATTGCTGTTTATTTGCTGAATGTTGGCAGCCATCGTCCCCTCTATGTTCGGATTCGCCTGCCGCGCGTCTAATGCACTCCCGGGTTCTGTGGTGGTATTGTTGTTCACTATTGCCGGTTTTCCATCCAGGTCATTGTATTTCCCCGAAAATGCAACCGTCTTTAAATCTGCAAAAAACTTTGCAATCTTTCCAAGAATCTTCGGCATTTTCTCCTTGGATGCTATGTTTTCTCTTTTTGCTGCTACTGTAAACTCCGGCTCCTGTAATGCATCTGTTGCATTTTCCCTTGTTTTCATCTGCTCATCAATCTTTTTCAGATTGGCATTCACGACTTCCACATCATAATCATCCTGCGGATCATCCATCTGCAGATCATAATACTTTGTCTTTGTCATGGCAGAACCTCCTCTCTCAGCTGTCTGTGTGTATAGTTATGTAACTGTGCATGCGTAAATTTGTGTAAAACTGCATGCGTATTATAAATAAGAAGAACTTTGTAGCATATATCCTCTGGTGACATACGCCGGATCAGTTCTTCAACAACTCCGACACGATCCGCTACATTCAATTTCAGATGCACGAGTATGTAATAATGCTCCTCATCTGAATACAGATCATAATTGTTTTCTCCTAGGCTGGCATTTAAGCATTTTACAAGTGTCGGATGCGTATACGGTATCCGTTCATTCCACCGCATTGACACACGCGACCGGCGGAGTTCTAAATTTTCACCAGCACCTGGAATGATATGTAAGATTCTTTCGAACCGCTCGATGCCTTCTGCATCTGAAGTCTCTATAAATGCATTTCGTAATATTTTAGTGGTATCCATGTTAATGGCCGCCACCTGTTTATCCTCGCTCTGCATCAATTGCTTCATTTCTTCAAACTGTTGCATAAACGGCGGCAGATAATCAATCATTTTTTTAGCCACTTACATCACCCCTTACCGGAATTGCATCCTCATCCAATGTTACATTTTCAGATGCACCATTCAGTTTCACATCTGTAATATCCAATATCCCATCAATCATAAGCAACCGGGATTCAATCTGGCTCTTACGCACCACCAGGTTATCTTCATTACTCCAATCAACAGAAAGTTCTGTAAAATACCCATCTATTGTCGACTGCATATCGGATTTCAAGGATTCAAATGAATATCCGTTCTTATATACCGCAGTAACTGTCACAGCAACAGGAATTTCTTTCACTCCCATAACCTTTACCACATGCCCGATAGGTGCCAGACCATATCCATCTCCTGTCTTATCATCCGGATCTACATCATTTTGTACTTTCTTCACTAATGTAGCTGATGGAGCTTTAAACTCTGATGATATGATATACACTCGAACAGTGCCACCCACTGTAAGAAGTTTATTTTTTGCAGCATCATGTACCGCTTTCAACCATGCAAATACTTCCGTTCCAACGGTTTCCGCAGACTGCTTTCCAATCCACTCCGTAACTGCTGTAACAGGAATAAACTTTACCGGATCATATCCTTTTTCCCACATTCGGATAACTTTGCATGCGCCAACTCCATCAATGGCCGATACGCGTTCCTTATAATCCAGATTATTACCGCAAAAGCTTGTACTAGAAAATCCCTCGTAATAACGTTCACGGAAATCTTCCACATCTTCCTCATCCTCGCCGGGGATCAAAACCTCTGTAAGTTCCGCTGATTCCATATCATTCAGATCATTCTTTGTTTCAATCGTAAGCAATGATCCCAACTGCTGATTTCCAACAATACCGGCAGTCTCACATGTTACCTGATACTCTCCGGTTGCTTCATCCATTACAGATGTTACCTCATAGTTCAAATCTCCGAGATTAAAACGATCACCAATGGAAATATCTGTATCTGACGGTTTTACCACCATTTTACATATCGCATTTGTTTCTTCCTTTGGATAAATTCCGTTTTCTGCTGCTCGTTTGATTAAATAATAGTAGGATGCTGTATCTGCGTATACTTCATTCACAATCATATCCATGTCTATGTACGCTTGCGCAAGCTCCATAGCCATCGGAGCAATCGCATCGTAAATCACAGATCCTTCACGCTTGTCCAGCTTATCACTCACCTGCGAAAGCATTTCTTCCATAATGGAATCAAAATCTTTATTCTCAAACACTAATATCCCACCTCCGTTTCCAATCCGCTTACTTTATCACCTTCTGCTGTAATTACAGAAAATGTAACATGCAGGGCTTTCTTTCCAACCGGTTCCATTTCAAAATCTTCACAAGATTCATAGCGATCATCTGCTGTTATAGCATCTGTTATCCTGTCTGGAAGCTCAGACATAACATACGGCAGTGGCATCCCCCTCAAATCCTGTGTTTCTATTCCATAATTCCATGAATAGATTTCATTTTCATACCGTTCTGTATTCAAGATTTTTAAAATGGCCTGTCGATCCGCTTCTGTTCCATCTACTTTACCAACAAAAATACTTGGCTCTTTATCTACGGTTCCTATCTGCATTGCATATGTAAGAGACGGATCTCTTTCCAACTCAAAATCTGTATCCTGTTCTTCGTCATCATCTTCATAGTTAATTGGAACCATCAGCTCACCACCCTGTCTATAATTATGTATTCCTGTCCGCCGCTTTTTCGAAGCATAAGCACCTTTTCTCCAACTTTAAGACTATTCCGTACTGTTCTACTTTGTATAACATCTCCAATTTTTATCTCAACTTCATAATCTGTGACATTTCTGCTCAAATGCAAAAAATCTTCATCAATTTCCAAATCATTTGACATTTTAATTATAAGCGGAGATACGTCGGAAACTGTACCAATCTCATAATCACTCATTTTTGCTGATCTTACAGCATCCATCGCAATTTTCTTAATCAATTGTACAAAGCTATCACTCACTAAAATTACCTCCTGATACAACCAAGTCCATTGTGTACTCACGATTTTTAAATGTATGCGTAACTTTCTCTATCAGCATGTAGTTTGCCACTGTGATATCGCCCAAATTCAACATGACCGGAACCAAAGAACCGCCACGTACATTTATATTTCCAATCACGCCAGATATGGTCAATGTACGTTTCTTCTTATCATACAGCTTTAACAATGCCTTTGATTTAAGCTTTCCAATATCTGGATTATCAATCTTGTCCAAATACTGCAAGGTTCCCCATTTGCCTATGTTTTTTGAATCTTTTGTTACATATAAATCAAATGTTCCTTTTTTCTTGTTTTCGTATACAAGCTTTATCTGGTTATACACATCACTATCAATGGTTGTTTTATAGGAATAATCTTGTCCCGTTTCAGCATCCACCAAGCATGTATTGACTTTCATTTTTGCGACATCTGTAAGCTGAAGCTTTCCTACCTCATCATAAAGCACATATGTCTTTCCCTTTATTATCAGAGTATCGTCCAAGGCATTTTGGATAATATCAAATAATGTAGTATTATCTTCTATGGCTGATCTGCGCCATCCAGTGTCTGCAAGCGTACCACATCGCAAATTAAATCTTTTTGCCAGAATCCTAATCAACTCGCCGGCTGTTTTCTTTTTGTACACAATCGTTTCTTTATTTTTCAAATATCTAAGCTGATCATATACGGTATAAGATGCCATTCCATCTTTCTTAACTTCTTTTGTGAATACAAAACCATAGAAAAACTTCTTGCCATCCACAGTAACAAGAACTTCATTTCCCATTCCTATGGAAAAACCTTTCTCAGCTTTTGCTGTAAAAGTAAATTTGCCAGGTGCACTATCTCTTTCCCATACAACCTTTGCACCGTCTTCTGCTGGTACTGTAAATTTCTTTTTTCCATTATTCACAGTAATCATTACATTTCCGGCAGGTATCGGTATCTTTCCCGTCTCCACTTCAGAAGCTTTTATGGTCTTTGCTTTTGTGGCATGACGAGATAGCACTTTCTGCAAATACTGCAGTTCTTTCTTGCTGTCTTTCTTTTTACTGCTCGAAGAACCGTTTCCATTTGTTCCTGCATATTTCGGTATTCCATATCCAGTAATTGTCGCATCATTCAAAGAATACGATCGTCTTGCAACTTTATTAGAGGTATTTCCCTCTATTGTATGCAGCTGCCCTCCACTGACACTTTCAACGATTCCAACATGATTTCTATTGGTTTTAAAATAAACAATATCGCATCTTTTTGGTGTATACTTGCCTTTGTACTTAAACTGTTCCTTTTTCTGAAACCATTGCATTCCATAAGTTGTTGATGCTGTTTTAGGGACAGTGGACGTTGATACTCCCGCCTCGTGCGCACACCATGAAACAAACGAATGGCACCATGCGGCACCATTCGCTCCTGTATATTCTCCATATTTGGTTTTATTGCTTCCCTGTTCTTTATATCCAATTTCCCCGATAGCTACATCAACAATATCTTTCATCAGCTACCACCTCCCGGAAGCTTTAAAACTGTACCAACATAAATATAGGTTCCATTGGATGATGATTTGCGTCCATGCTTACGAGTTGCATCCTCAATCGTTTTCTGGTTCAATTGATATATTTTCTTCCACGCAGATGCATTATTGAGTTGCTTTTTTGCAATTTTCATCAAGGTATCGCCCGATTTTACTTTGTATGTACTTGCAACTTCTTTTGTTTGTTTCCGATTTTTTTTAACTGTTGCAACAGTTTTTTTCTTTCCAGATTTTGCTTTCTTTTTCTTAATTACAAGCTTTTTGGCTCCCCATGCTTTCCATTCTTTCATAGGAAGCTTAATACATACATCCTTACCATATTTATCAGCGTTCTCTTTAATCTCATAAGACCCCAATGTCACATACATTGATGTATCCCAAAGAAGTTCCTGCGAATTTGCTTCATACCGAAGCACTTTAAATTTTATAGGTTTTCGCTTATTCTTCCACTTCTCAAACTTCTCCAGATAGTATGCTGGGCGAATCTTTGCATCACTCTGTACGAACGGATAACGTTGTGTTGGAAGCAACAACTCCGAAATTGTAATATCCGACAATCCTGGTGATTTTAGAATATTTACTTCACCTTCATTGATCATAGATACTGTTTTATCTTTGTCATTAATTTTAATGGTAAGATCTCCTGGAGTAACCGGAAGGAGAATTCCACCAAGCCAAAACTGATACATATTAGTGTTCTCCTTCCGCTGCCGCGTTCATCTCTTCCTCAATCTTTGATCTGAGATGTTCGGCAACTCCATCTAGATCCATGTTGCTGTTGATTTTATTTTGGTTAATCATGGAAACCTTAATTTCTGCCGTAGTGAACTTATTCACATACTCACGATCCGCAATGTCTCGCAAATATTTAAGGTCCTCGCTTGTCGCTGATAATGAATTTGCTGACTTTGCTGTATTTTTCGCTGTATCAGCCGTGTTCGATGCTATTTGGCTATTAGCCAATTCGCTTGCATAATTATTGGTATAATCATTCGTATTTGGAATTGATGTAGACTTAGCAGAAAAAGTATTCTTAACTTTATCTGTCACACCATCTCCCCATGCTGCACCACTCGCATATGCATCTGAATAGGAATCGTACTGGAACGTTCCCATGCCATCATTAAAAGCATCTGAAACACTTGTATATTCATCTTTATTATTTGCTGCTTCTGCAGATTTTGCCGCATAATCATCAGCTGCGTTTACAATACCGCTGTAATCAAACTCCACAAATGGAAGTTTATTTAAAGCTTCACAAATACCGGCCACTACCGATAGCACTGTTGACAGCAAATTGTACCACCAAGATTGAACATTACTGATTGTGTTATTAAATGCAACTCCAATATTATTTGCACATGCTCCAAGTGCATTCCAAATTCCCAGCGCTATATTTGCAACTGCCAAACCTAAGTTTTTGAAAAAAGTAATAACCACCATGACACCGCCACATATTGCGCCAAATGTACTCTGTGCAACATGGCCTGCACCGGAGAAATGGTTTGCAAGGGCAATTACTGCTACAACAGCCGCCATTATTGCTACAACAATCCATGTAATAGGACATGCGAGTAATGCCGTGTTAAATCCATACTGTGTTGCCGTCGCTACCGCTGTTGCACTTGCTTCAGTTCCAGTAGCAGCCGCATGTGCATATGAAGCAAGACATGCCGCAATCTTTATTCCATTAGAAACAAGTTCCACAGCATTAACAATCCCTATATACGCAGCATACACGGCCAATGCTGCCGCTACTCCGTACACAATAGGTCCTATCGCTCCCCAATTGTCACTCACAAAACCAGCAACATTACCAATTCCCTCAAATATATCAAGGGTTACACCTGCCACTACTGCGAGAACGTTTACGGCATTTGTTGCAAATATTTGAAAACCATCCGTATTCGCCAGATTATTCAATCTTTGCAAAACAGGTTGAAATGCCATTGTGGCATCATTCTGAAACTTCGTCCACATCTGTCCCCAAGTCATAGGCATTGATTCAAAATTCGCATTGATATCATCTGCCGCCGCAAACACAGCTGCTTTAACGACATCCGCTGAAAGCTCACCGTCTGCTGCCATTGTACGGATCTTACCAATTGGCACATCAAGATAGTCTGCAATGTTCTGGATTAGGTTCGGTGCCTGTTCGAAAATACTGTTTAACTCATCGCCACGCAATACACCAGATCCTAACGCCTGCGATAACTGTAACTCTGCATTTGCCGCTTCCTGTGTACTCGCTCCTGCAATCGTCATCTGTTTCTGAATCAAATTTGCAAATTGGACAACTTCTGCACTCGAACTAAATGCATCTTTTGCATTGTTACCGAATCGAGCTACTACACTGGCCATATCACTCAACAATCCCCTTGCGTCATTTGCCGCAACATATACCATATTGAACAAATCTTGTGTGCTCTGTAATCCATCATTCATCATGTTCAAACGGGATGTTGTCTGTACAATCTCATCTGATGCACCAAGGACATTCTTTGCTGTCTGTATCGTTGCGTATGCGCCGATAAATCCTCTGATAGAATCCGCAAGTCTATTTGAATCATTGATGCCATTATGTAAAGATTGATTAAACTGTTCCTGTCCTCTGGTATTATTCTGAATAGGATCATATGTTTGTTGTATTACCTGATTCAAATTCTGTGCAGCCAGTGTTGCCTGATTTAACTCGCTTCTTGCCGCTTCGAGTGAGGATGTATCCACGTTGCTGTTCATCGCCTGGTCCATGCTATCAAAAGCTGACACTGCAATATTTACAGAATTGATGATATTCATCAAAGGAGCTGTGAAGTTGTCTGCTAACTGGATTCCAGTTGTAATTGATGCCATATCATCACCCTCCTTTTGTTCCTAGTTCCGCTTTTTTCATGGCTTTCTTATCTGCTTCAATCTTGATATCAATTGCAGCTATAATAAAAGCCTTCTCTTCCTCTTCTAAAGCACACCATTGGGAAGGGAGAATGTGAAGCTTATGTAACGCATAATACGCATAATTAGCTTCAACATCCCCTTCCTCAATTAGTTTTTTGCCTCGGCCTTTTTATCGTCTAAGGTCCTGAATCCATGATAGTTCTGCACCCATGCGGATAAGTCCTGATATTCTCCCGGCTCATCAATCATTGCATATAACAAATCTCCCGGTGTTTTCACTCCATAAGAATCCTGAAGCTCTGCATTATACAAATCTGGTTCGACCACACTTTCCGCAATCAGTTCATTCAGATATCCTGCTGTATCTAATTTAGGCCGAAACATATTAGGTTTTCCATTGATTTGTACATCCTTGGTGTGCTTTTCTCTAATAGTTTCATTCTCCTTTGATGATACCGGACGAAATACAAAATCGAGTGGATTACCTTTTTCATCAACAAAAGCCTTTGATGGTGCATATGTTCCATTCTCTTTCTTAATTTTGTTTTTTGCAAAAAATCTACTTAAATTTGACATACTACTGTCCTCCTATTTTCATTACAAATCCCCTCATGCTACGCACAAGGGGATATATTGTTTACGCTGCAAGGCCAATAAGTTCCTGGAACTCTTTTGGCATATCAAAATCATCGAATGTAAAATCGACATCCTCATCAAGATAAGAATCTGATGAAGCATCAAACTTCGCAAGAACACCGCCATCGATGTTGCACTGCAAGAGCGTGATTGTCTGTGATCCTGCTGCACTTGAAGGATCGTCATTTGTAATCTGAATTTCAAAATATACATCTTCGCCGGTATTTTTGAAATCAAGCATCATTTTACGGAAAATACTTGTGTTGTAATGCATGGTACAGGAACCACTTCCTTCCCATGATACAGACTTATTTCCCTTGCCGGTTTTTCCAAGCGTTGGAATCTTAACCTTGTTCTTTTTGAACTTTGCTTCCAACTTAATGGCCGTCATAAGATTATATCTACGATCGGCAATTGTCACATAACATTCGGCAAGCGCCGCCGAAAGTGCATCTTTCGAAAACATTACATTTGGCATCTCTTACACCTCCCTCTATTTGATCACCGTTGTCATGTACATAATGCTCATGGTATTTACAACCTGAACCTCATTTTCAACAACAACCGATTTCTTTGTCTCGCCTTTTTCAACCGTCACATCCTCACGCTTGAAATTCTCCAATGCCCGCATTTTCTGCATCTGCTCACGAATGCTGCATAAGTCACTCTTGAGGCTTGAACGCCCCGGCTCATCATTCGGGAATTTGCCGCGATATCGTGTCTTAAACATCAAAGCATCCTGATTTGCGAGTTCATCTACGATACGAATTGTCTGGTTATCGCAGAAATCCCCATTACACTCTTCTGTAAGAGTAATATGAGTATTAATATCACTAAGGATCTCAATCTCATCATTATTTCTATCCAGAACAAGCTGCCCCTTCTTGATGTAGTCCTCAAGATCATTGTCAATAGACTCAATGTTGAACTCGCCATCATATACTTTACCTTCACAAGATTTATTAATGGCTGTGGCACACTCGACACCAGTAACCCAATATACCGCAGATGCTTCAGACCATCCCTCATCTAATGTTTTGTTTGGAACTGAGATAACCCCCATGTAATCAGCATCTGACTTATAAAGTACAAGCTGAAACTTCTTTCCAACCTCATCTCGCATACGCTTTACATAGGCAATGTACAGCTTTTTCGTCGGCTCATCCGTAATTGCAACACCCATTGTATTGAATCCATAAGGCTCTGCTTTTGCCTGATATTTCGCATGAGCATCACCATCTACAACACCATTTGTTCCACCCGTGAGTTCTGCTGCCGCAACAGCTTTCAGTTCTGCAGAAGATTTGAACTCAACGAAATCATTGGATTTCAGTTCTTCTGCACTTTTGACTGTCTGTGTCTCAATCTTAGCAGTTTCAAGATATGTAGTAACATTCCACGCCTGCAGATCATCCACATCCTTTGTAATGCCAATCTTGATATCGTTTCCTCGTGTGCCACTGTACTTGGCAGTTGCATATTCATTTGATGCCTTTGTTCCACCGCCATTAAGACGATACGCATACAGTACCAACGTTCCACCAGCAAACAAATCTCTAAGACCTTTCATGTTCTCATCTGTATAATCATATCCAAAGATTTTTCTTGCATACTTCTGCATATCTCCGGTTGTCACCTTGAAGATTTCTCCCTCTGGTCCCCAATTCAATTCAAGCGGAACTGTTGCAATACCTCGATCTGACAATGCTGCAGAAACAAGTCCAGCACTAACCACATTGATATATGCACCTGGAACGATTTTGTTTTGTACCGTCCATGTACCTCCACCTAATGACATTATTTCACCTTCTTTCTTAAGTAACCGTCGATAATAGCATCTGCTTCGGCGATTGTATACTCTTTGTTATCCTCAAGCAGCGCCGCCAACAGATCACGTTTCTTCTTAAAACGTTTGGATTCTGCCAGCTGCTGCTTTGTAAATTTATCTGCTGTTTCAGCAGTCTTTGTATCTGCCATATAACACCTATCCTTTCAAATGCAATACTGTTGTCATGGTTTCCATTAGAGGTTTCTGTTCCTCTACCTTGCGTACAAAGAAGTTATAAGTAACAAAAAAGTTCAGCACATTATCTACAATTTCCCAATGCATATCCTTGCCACGGATCAAAGCATCTGACTCGTATGGAGTAATACTATCGAGAGCATATAATGCCAACCGTTCCGCGACATCATTACATTCAGCCCTGCCATTCTTTGGAAAATACTGAATGCTCATTGGTACATCCACTTCTCTGCGCACAGAAAGTCTACGCTCGATATTCGGATCGAGCATCATAATAAAAAAGCAAGGCTCTTTCAAGTCCTGCTTTAATTCATCGGTATAAATTTCATAACCACCGCCAAACTCTCGGTCAATAGAAATAGCAATGCCGGCCGTCACATTATTTAGCATCAAATGCACCTCCAAAAAATGTTGCAAGTTTCTTCTCTAAAAGCTGTGGGGCGATTTTTTTAATCTCGTTTTCAGAAATTGTCATCATAAATTTTCCCGGTACCCATCTCTTATGATTTGATGTTCTGTGTCCATACTCTACATAAGACGCATATTCAACCGGATTCGTAATTTCAATCGTATATACACCACTACTTTTGGTAACATGAAGATTATTAAGCGCCTGTTGCACATTGTCCTTTCCAGAAGTCCATCCTCTGCGTAGCGTGCCTCCAACTTTTCCAGAACTCGCTGGATATACACCGACGGGAGTTCTCTTGATTACAGAACGCAACAGCCTTGCCGCAAGCTCTTTTGCACAATCTTCGCAAAATTTGCTTCTAGCATCTTCACTGCCCACCATCTTATTAAGATTCTCCTGAAGTTTCTTAAGTTCTGAAAAATCTGCGCTTCCCATCTTTGCCATTATGCATACCTCTCTGATAACTTCACTACTATCTCTTGGTGTGTCGGATATACTGCGGGTACTCCACTTGCTTCATAATCACGCGTTACGCTTGACTGCAACACTGTAATCTTCGATCCAGGCATAATCATGACATCTGGAGATAAGAAAAGTTTCGTAACCTGTGCGGTTTTGGCAGATGCCTCGGTCTGATCAACAGCACTGATGTTTGAATACGATAATTTGCATGGAATATCCTCCGCTACAACCACATCAGTTTCTGCAGTAATCTTCGTGTTTTTGTCCTTTACCTTCCGGTGTTGCACAACCGTACACCGTCCGTCATATGTCTCCTCAAGTGCTTTTCTTGCAAGTGTTTGCGCCTGCTTGATTGCATCTGCGATCATTTCCACGCCACCTTTCTATACCGATTCAATGAAGATTTATAATTTTTCAGCACTGTGTCCTTGAAATTATCATCCACATACTGTCGAAATGATGTGGAAGTGTCTCCCTCTGTTATAGAAGACACAGAACCAACGGCTCCCGCCTCACTGCCAATATTCTCATTTCGATATAAATCCATTGCCATGCGATAACCGGTGTTTACAAGGCCTTCCGGCACAGAGTCAACATGGCAATAGTTTTTAATGGTTTCTTCCACATCCGCAATGACAAATTCAAGGATCACATCCTTGGAATCATCTTCAATCCCAAGGAGTGCCTTTAACTTTGCCAGTTCCATAAGCTACCCGATCTTGTGTTTGATAGCCACGATTCTAAGCTGCTTCGGCTCGTATACCGGCTTCCAATTTTCTGCCATTGCAAATTCTGCTCGCGTTGGAGTCTCCACATGCTCACGTTTCGCTCCGGTGTATGCGATTCCTCTCGGATGCAGGATAAACGCCCTACGGTTAATCAGATAATCAATACCACCACCGGTCTGTTTGTCACGATCAACCTCTGTTGCTACATGACCGACCGGAGAACCATTTCCATATGCGATTGCTCCATTTCCAAACAGATATGTGGTATACACACCATTTTTAGCATCCACCGGGCAACCATCATCCACGGTCACACGTCTGCCCTGGTAGGTGTCAAACTCAACATCTGTAGAATCACGCTCGGTCTCAATCAGGTTCAGTTTTTTCAGATAAGACTTGGTCGCAGAGTGCATTGCTACGCCGGATAACTGCGCCTGTGCATCACCAAGAAGCTGGCACGCATCGATAAATGCAGATGCACTGATCTGCTTTGCGGCATCCGTCTTTCCAATAGTCAGATCAAGGATATGATCCGCCATTCTGGTCTCTGCCGCCGGTGTTCCACTATCTCCTGCGGTAGTGGTTCCAAACACACCGGACAGGATCGCGATCAACTCTTTCTGCATATCTCTCGCCCAGTAACCAGCTACCAGATCACCGATCGCTTTCATCGGATCTGCTCCTGCCAGTGCTGCAGAAAGATTACTTGCTCCCCACATATTCTGACGGAGGATGGTTGTAGATACATCCTTGTTGGAGCCAATTTTCTTCGGTGTCATTTTTACGTCTTCAAGGATTGCTTCGGATTCTCCCTGTAAATCCTCAAAAAACGGCATGTTGTGTGTTCTTGCCGCTTCGGATGCAAGCGTATCAAATTCCGGGCTGTTTACCACGATCCCCGACTGGAAAAACGCGGACAACTCCATTGTTCTGTTGATTACATACCGGTTAAACAGTTCCGGTACGATCACGTCTGCAATTTTTGTAATTGCCATAAATCATCTTCCTTTCATACTGTTATAATGTTACTCCGGCGGCTGCGGCCAGTGCCTTTGCCTGCTCCGGATTGGATTTTAAAAGTTCACCCTGTTTGGTCAGATTGAACGTCTCTTTTGCAAATGGGTTCGCAGTTCCTGCGCCGCCGGTGCCACCCTGCGGATGATACGGTGGCTTCGGCTGTTCCTGTTTGAACAGATGTGCCATTGTCTTATCTTCTTTGTACGGCTTTACTGCTTCCTCTACGCCGACCGGCTTACCCTCTTTGTCAAATGTGAACTTGTCAAGTCCACCAGCTTTGTAGATCAGATAATCCGGATCAAGTACGCCCTGCTTTGTGAGGGAATCTTTCAGCGCATAGGTCTTTGAGATCTGGTCATTGGCTGTCTGCTGATCTTTTAACTTCGTCTGCAGATCCGCAATGGTGTTCTGTAATGTCTCATTGTCTGCATTGTTCTTTTTCAGATCCCCGATTGTGGTATTAAGCGTTTTAATCTGACCGGCAAGATTCTCTTTTTCTGCCACGGCGGTATCATACTTACCTTTGTCAACATACTGACCAGATCCAAAGTCTGCGATTTTCACCTGCTTCTCCTTATTCTCCGGCTTTCCGTTATAGGCATTGACGGTATCAGACACCTGCTTATAGAGATCCTCGCCTAAAATGTCTTTTAAAAATTCCATAGTTTCCTTTCCTGCACCGTTTTTAAGCGTGGTGTCTCCACAGCAGTATGCAGTTTTGATGCCATGCATAAGGGCAAATTGCCGCAGTTTAAACGTCATAAGGCTTTCGGACAATATAAAAACAGGACTGCCGGAGAAACTTACTTAGCGTCACCTCTGCGCTGTTCGGTTCATAGATTTCCGGTTGCCCTGTTATTATTGATTTTGGGTATGAAAATACCACCATATCATTTCTGACTGGTGGTAACTTTCAATTTTACATTTCTATCATTTTCCGGATCAGTTCCAGATCTGTCACTTCAAGTGTCACAGTTCCTTTCAACGGATCTATATCTTCAAAACGAAGTCCTGAGAAAATCAGTCTTTCACAAGACTGCTCCCCCTGCACATCTCCAACTGCTTCATATACTTTTCCTGCATTAAACTCATCATCTGTCTGATATTCAATATTCTGGCATAAAATGAATGATGCATAGATTTTCTTTTCTCCTTTACACCTTCTACCAAGAACAGGTGTCATACTCTGGTGCTCTGTGATCTCTATTTTCCCAGCAAATTGTGCAAGCGGAAATCGTCTGCCAGCTGTGATCACATTCAATGATGCGTTTTGAACATCTAATGTTTTTATAAGTCTCACCATACTATCACCCCCGCTTTTCTTCAAAATGCGGACATTTTACATTTTTTCCATTCCAAATTTCAGATGGAAGATTTTTGGGATAAGCATCACAATATTTTGAAAAATCGTTTCTTGAACCTCTGTATTTACTGCAGTTCAAACATACGCAAAACAGATTCAGCTTATATCTATCTATTTCATATGGTTTATATTTGCTCATGACAATTACCGCCTTTCAAATCTAGGTTTGACATTATATAGTTCATACAATCTTTCCCAAGCAGCCTCTCCAAGTAATATGATCGCATCCTCTTGTTTCATTCCATGTTTCACTTCATCATAATATTTATCTTGTAATTCATATATAATTTCGTCATATGTATCACTAAATGTCTTGAAATCTGGAAGTTTTTCTACCTGTTCATTATATTCTAACACATATGTACCGTTTTCCCCACAGGTTCTGAAACTTTTGACTTTATAATTTACCAGCAGATACAGATCTTCTGGGGATGGCGGCGTACTCAATGGATGATTATGAGTAACATCTTTTCCTTTCATCATTTTAAGCTGATATTTCGTAAATTCTATAGTATCCTCATTTCCCAACTGGCAATTTACCGCTTTCCCATTGTCAAATATAACTCCAACCTCATGGTCGAACTTGCAGATTTCCGACTCGACCGTATCCACATTTTTACCCTTGAAATCATAATAGTTCGGGTTGCTTTTATTATTGTTTGTGATAATCCCCAACCGGTCTTTCGCTGCATTGTTACCATCTGCAAAAGAGGATTTCCACTCTTCATATGTCATATTGCCCGGTACATAATATGTTTTTCCATCTTCACCACGCGCTGCACGTTCTCCCGGCACTCCAAAATCATCTTCGAAGTATGGGCAGGTACACCCACGGCAGTTCGGATGGAACGGCGGAGCTGTCACACCAATTTCATACTGACTCATAGGGAAATGCTGCCCGTCCATAGAACCACAAAGGCTGCATGTAAAACTATCTAATGTTTCCAATATTTCAAACTGTTCCACCCCAAGTTCTGCAAAACAATCCTTTTGCGCTACATTGGAAAAAGCCGCCTGTTCTGTCATAACCAAGCGGCCCGCGTTCTGTTTTGATACATTCATCTTCCGCGCCAAGGCATCAATCGTCTTCTGCGGATCAGCCCCGGTGATGATGTTCTGTACCATGGTGGTGTTCAATTCATTGACCAGCTTCTGTTTGTTCGTCCAGATCCGGTCTGAAAACGTTTGTCCGTCTGCCGCCCAAGGCTTATGTATCACTGTATCAATCAGCCGATCGTTCGGAGATGCAAAACTCCATCCAGTTCCAATCCCCTTCTGAATCTCATAGGCAGTATGGAGAAAACCGGATTGGTAAACATCACGGATTGTAGAATCAACACTATCAAGCTGATTACCGAACATCACTTCCAATGACTGCTGCATTTGAAGCTTCAATGCCTCCAGCCGATTGATGTGTACTTTTGCGGAAGCATTTTCCAGTTCCTTCATCCACTGTCCATTGATAGCATTTTCTTTTCCATACCGTATGTACTGCTCGACATCCCATTTCAGTTCATCCAATTCACTGGAATTTAATAACCGGCGTGCTTCCACAAGAGAAATCTCGTTATTTTTTGCAAAGCGCTGATACCACGCATTGATTTTCGCTTCCATCTGCCGCTGTGCTACAAGATATTGCTTTTCGATATCTGCATAGCACTGCAGCCCTTGCTGATGCTGGGATTCCTCTATCTGTTTGAAGCGTTTTTTCCAATATACACCGTTTTTCATTCATCCTGCCCCGTATCGCCATCGTTGTTGTCCTGATTGTTATCTGTTTTATTCTGATTCGTAAATGCTCCCGAATACAGATCAGCTTTTTCCTGCGCTTCTTTTTCTTCTTTTTCGATCTGCTTCAATTCTTCATCTGCATCTTCCACAAGCGGATGATTTTTCAGAATCGTCTTTTTACTTACAATTCCTACGGAATCCTTGCAGATCTGCGCCTGCTCCGTATCATTCTTGATACAGGTACGGGTCCATGTCTGGATAATCGTACCACACTGAATACCAAGCACTTTGCAGATTGCTCGCACCAACCGCGAAAACCCAAGCCGGAACTCTGTCTCCATCAATCCTACTTTCATTTCAAGAAGTGAGTACATGAACTTCAACGCCTCACCCGACTGATTGCCGAAGTTCTCCGGCTGCGGGTCAAAGCCTTGTCCCTGCTCGAAGATTGCCTTTCTAGTTGCATCCAGTACACTGTTCCGGGCTTCAATCGGAATCTCAATGTTCAGCGTAGACACCGCACCGCCCTCATCCCCATCTACCTTAATGGTCTTGTACTTTTTTAAATCAGATAGGAATCCATTCAGATCTTCACCGCCATATCCAGACAGTACAAAGATCAGCTCCTGTATATCATCCAGATCATTGATAAAGCCGCTGTAAACCTTGTCATATACGTCTATCAGCGGCTTTATGTTTCGCAAATCGTCTGTATGTATATTGTTGTTGTAAAACGGTATAAACGGCACTTCTCCGAAGTCATGCCGGTAATCCGCTATCATATCACCACTCTCCGGATCTATGAACATATCATAGTAGGTAAGCAGTTCCAGTTCATCACCTGTTCTTCGCCGGAATGCCTGACACTCCGCATCTGTCCAGTATTCATATACCGTATAATTATCCCCAGTTGCATCGTCGATGTCCGGATACACTCGCATGGCTCCGATCAGCCTGCGTTTAAGGCTACGGTCAAACACCGGGATGATCTGCTCAGACGGAACAACTGCCCATTCAAAACCATTATCGCCCTGCCAGTAATGCACCCAGCCGATGGAAGTATTGGCAGCATTCACACACAATTTCATGCAGTTCTTTGCATACTCATCACCCAAGGTTTCCGTGATACGCTTATTGCTCGCCGTACTGCCTACATCGAACAACGGCGGTGCGGTAAACGCATAGGACGCTTTCTGGTTCACGATCAGACCATGAAAGTTCCGGGGAATCCGGTTGTCTGCGTTGCGCAGCGGATTGTCGGGTTCCTCTTTTTTCTCATTTTTCTGCTTATCACGAAACAGTATGTCCGTCTCATTGCGGTAATAACGTTCTGCTATATCCGCACGTGTCACAAATGCCGCATGGCCGGGCTCATATTTTTTTATCAGTTGCTTCATTGTATCAATATCCATTGTTACCTCACTTCAAAATACCGATGCTTCCCGGCTTGCGAATAATTGTATAACAGAAGTACCGCAGTGCATCCATTGCATGATCGTGCTGCTTCACCGGTTTATCCTCTCCACGCTCAGATGCTTTCTGATCCCATATGTACGATCCAAATTCTTTAATTGTGTTCTGGCACTGATCACTGATTGCGATTTTTCCCTGATTCAACAAGGATGCCACGAATCGGATGCCATCCAGTACGTCATTTTTTGCTTTCTTGATTGCATAACCTCGTTTTTTCAATTCTTCTATGAACGATGCTGCAGATGGATCAATCACAATCTTGACTGGCTTTATTCCATTGAGCCACCTCTCCAAATCATCCGCATACTCGGTATCTGTTTTCTGCCTTTCTTCATCGCGACCGGAATAATAATACTCGCGGCAGCATACCCATCGCCCGGAGTGCTCTTTACACCACAACAGGAATACAGTTGCATTCTGCGTACCATAGTCACACGACACATAATAGTTCGCATTGACCAGATTATTCAGACTGGAAAGCACATGCTTGGCAGTGTCGAACATATCGTAAATAATGCCCTCTGCCATCGCCCACAGTCCAAGGATATACCGGCGGTAGAACACACCGGTGTACATGTTGCGGTATCGTTCCTTGATTTTCTCCGACAAGCTCAGGTTATCATCCATCGTAAAGTGTAAATACAACAGATGCTTTTCTTCTCGCTTATCAATCCATCCGGTCTTGAACCAGTGGTATGGTCCGTCCGGATTACAGTTGAACCAGTACTTAGAACCATCAACAGAGCATCGTCCGGTTGCCTGGTTCACGAAACTTTCCGGCATCAGCGCAACTTCATCAAAAAAGACCCCAGCCAAGGTAATACCCTGAATGAGATCCTGTGATCGTTCGTCTTTGCCGCCAAATATATAGAAATAGTTAGTCACATCTCCTTTTGTGATGATAACCAAATTATCAGCCCGATGATCTGCAACGGTATAACCGCGGCTATGGAGCATCATCTTTAATCCAGACAATACATTTCTTCGAAAAGAACCGATTGTTTTTCCACACATGGCAAAATTCTCGCCATTAAATGAGCTCATCGCCCACATAATAAACGAAAGTGACATGCTCACCGTTTTACCGGATCGGATTGCTCCGTCAGCAATAATGCCGTCGCTGTCTTTTACCGGTGAATCCTTACACCACCAATTCAGCACCATGCGCTGTTTTTGTGAAAACGGTTGGAATTTGAAAATCCTCTTAATTTTCTTCATTGCCCCAGTCCTCTGCTGCAGATCCATTCAGTGCATCGAGAAATCCATCATCTACGGTTTCCTCTCCATCATCAGTTTGGACTTTGGCTTTCAACAGTGCAATTTCGGCTCTCTGCTTCTCGGTGGCAAGATCCATGTGGTCTGTCAACCACTGCAAGGCTTTCATCCGGTCGGCAAGTTTAATCTTGGGGCCGTCTTTCCCTTTGGAAACTTCCGAAATCAATGTTCCATCTACGTTTTTGCTGTCCTTTAGGTTCACATAACTGTATGGAACTTCTTCGTCTGTCTCTGGATCTGTAAACGTCCCACTTCCAAATTCTACAAAATCGGTTATGTCGGCAAATGCAATATCCATGTACTTTTGGAAGATATCAGGCTCACTTAGGAATTCTCTGTTTAGCCGGTTCTGCTTCAATCTGTTGATTTCTTCTTTTACTCCATCATTTTTCAACATGCGGTAGCCGATAGATGCCGCAGTCGCATAATCTACTCCATAGGCTTTCTGATATGCTTTGGTTGCGTTAAAACACCGGATGTAATATATGCAAAAAAGCTGTTGCTTATCGGTCAAGTCAGTGTTCTGCATTACCTGCTTAACTTCATCAGCCACAGCCTTTTTTCTAACACTCTTTTTGTTTTCCGAACGTTCGCTTTTGTTTTCCGAACGCTCGCTTTGATGCTCACCATCCCAATGGTATGTACTTTTCCATCTTCGAACCGTTCCTGCAGGAACATCTAGTTGACTTGCAATCTCAACCAGCTTCATCCCGCCCTCATACAGCTTATGGGCTTTCTCTGCCTTTTCGTTCGGGCTTCTTGCCAACACTATCACCTGCCTGTTTCTTCTTGCGATATTCGCGCATAACATTCGCCACGGCTTTCTCTTCCGTATTATCACTGTATCCTTCTCTGCTCATACGTCTACCTCACAATAGGGAGAAGTCGGAGCGTCATTGTGACGCTCCGTTATGGGAAAAAGAAAAGCGCAAGGGGAATTCCTTCCTCTTACGCTTTTCACGCTACAATCATATCACATACAAGTGTATCATTGTGTATCATCTTTCATTTTCTTCACCAGAAGTTCATAATATCCTCCGGTTGGATTGAAATTTTTCAAAGCCCGGGCATGAATCCGATGAACCTGCGCCCACTGATATCCCATCTCAACACATATCTTTTCCCAACTATATCTTCGAAGGTATCTATATGTTAGTACCGTCTTTTCTGTCTCGTCCTCTAAACGCTCAATATCCGCAAAAATTTCTGCATAAAGATCAATCCTTTCATACCGTGCCTTGATAAGTCTTCTCTCCAACTCGTCTAGCTTTGCCATATAGTCAGACAAATCCTTCTGATCGTGTGCGTGTGGCATATCATCCATGACAAGTGCCGGTGCCATCTTATCCATGCGGAGCTGCTCAATTTCTTTCTCTATTCTACGCGCAGCACTAACCGCTGGTGTATACGATTGCAGATACTCCTTTTTTAATTCATTTTCTTTTTCCACGCTTGTCCCTCCCTGTTCAATTACTACTCTATAGTAATTTTAACATGAGGATTTCATGGATTTGTACCAATTTACATTCTAAAAAGAGCCCATACCATATATCCACTTTAAAGCAGTTGCTTTATCAACTGCGGATTTCTCTGTTGCTTTCATGATTTTATTTCAAAAGTTCAATGTTGTTATACGTATACAAATGTCCAAACATATTTTAGTCTATTATCAACTATTGTTCTCTTCATTTTTCTCATTTTGAAACATATTAAAAATTTCTTCAATCGTTGCTTGCTTATTTTTTTCATCCATTTCTCGTTGAATATTTACTTTATTTTGTGTGTTTCGTTGTACAGTCAACAATTTATCACATTTTTTCGTAAAGTCTCGAGCCTCATTAAACAAAGGTCTCCCCAAATCATTATGAGATATAAACCAAGCTATATTCCCTCCCACATGCTTCCCAAACTCATAATCTTTAGTTTCAAACACATAAGCTCTAATCTCACCCAGAATATTCATTGTAAAATCTCTAACATCTTTTTTATCTATCATATTTTCATTAATCTGACGAATATATTCTGGCGGAAGCAATGCCTCCGGTGTATTTAATAACATATTTTGGTTTCTCACTAACTGAACAAGTTCTTCCAGCACCTGAAAACTTTGACCTGCAGAATTTTTTCCCTTCTTAGGATCCGCAGGTCTATATTCTGATATTATTTTATTAATGTCATTATTTATAGGTTCCCATAACGCATTATATGACGTTTCTAATATTTTTTCATCTACAGGCGCTTCTGAACTATTGTTTATTCCTTCAATCAACTTCCAAAAATCTTCCTTGCTTGATATAGTTGTTGCTTGAAATGTAGATAACGGTCCATTAACTTCCGAGGGCTGAAGATTAATCAATAATGTTGAAACTTTTGATTGCGCAATATTTTTCGCCAAGGCACCCGCTTCAAAATTTATCCAAGGCGCATTTACATTTTCCTGTGTCAAGCAAACTATTCCATAATTTGTCTCTTCCAACTCACTTAATACCTTAGCATTCCAGCGTTCTCCTTTTTCAATATCTTCTGAAGAATAAAATACTGTCGCAGATTGAATTATACATGGAATCCATTTTTTTAATTCCTCAGCGATTTTTTTACTTAATTCTCCCGACCAACTTACAAATACTTTCATAGTTGTTTTCTCCTCCCAGTACATATCTTTTTCCCAATTATACACTTTTTTTAGACTCCTTTCAATCGTTAACCTTACCGCATACTTATTTTCAAAATCTGTCGATATTGCTGCTTAAAAGCAATTTTTTCTACCACACCATCCTCATTTGTCCGTCCTTCTCCTCCTCTATCCGCCCCAGCCTCTGCTTCATGACCCGCTGAACAATCCGCCGCCTGCGATAAAAGCAATTTCTGCTGATCGGGAGAATGCCGTGGTGTGCTTCCAGCATGTCATACGAAGTTCCCTTTACGATGGATTCTGTCAATTCTGCAGCAATAAAGCTGTCTACCTGGTTACATATTTCGAATACTTCCTTTTCATCCACAAAACATTCCTCCTTTCATTGTAGCAACAAAAAACCAAGTGCTCCGGTTGGCACTTGGTTTCTTGTTTCACATTATTCGGTTGTAAATTTTTTGTTCCAACATATTCTTCGCTTTTCAAATGTATCAGAATCGCTATCCATGCACTTTGTACACCTAAGTTCCATCTTTGTATTATTTGGTGGACATATCGGACACTCGCCGGATGCAAGGAAATCTAAGGCACGTTCGTATGATTTTTTGTAATCCATAAGTTTGCTAATCCATCTTATTAATTACTTTTCTAAGATTAGTATTTGCATCTTCCAACTCAGATTTTACATAATAAATGTCCCCAGTGTTTGAATCTGTTGAGGAAGTATTTGACTCAATCTTTCCCAATAAATCAATCATAGTATCAAACTTTTCCGTAAATTCCTGCATCATAGCAAATAATTTTGCATCATCCATGTAAAAGCCCTCTCTTTCGTATATGATGTAATGATTATACTACATCAAACGTCAATATTCAATTATCAATGTTCACATATTTCAACAAATATATTGCCTATTTTGTCAAACTACATTTCAAATAAATAATTATTATTTTCTCCACATATACTGCATAACAGGAGGTGCCATATGATCGCTTGGTTCTGCTACTTGATTCTAAAATTCAAAGATTTTTCGCACACTTTCACCGCAGACGCATAAAATATATAAAACCGCTTTGGTGATCCCATGCAAAACTGTTCAAACCTTTATTTGCTTTCAACGCTCGCTTGCCAGCTTGCCAACTGCCTATCAGATGATGAGGTTGCCATCCTTGCTGCTGATCTGGTAGTGCTGAGTGACATGCTGGCAAATATTGCTGCCAGAAATGCGGTATGTGAAAAGGAATAATTACGCAAACCGGAGCTGTCCGGTCTGTTCTGTCGATATCATCATATTCGGTATCCGCTCTCCAACAATAAGATATGGACAATTTACAGCCACAAGTGCCTCTGCCATTATCGGCACAACACTATTGCCAATCTTCGCAACCCTTTCCTTTACAGGAATTGCCTTACCGCTTATATCACGTTCCAAGATGTAATCCGGTGGAAATCCCTGCATAAGCTTTAATTCTGCAGCATTCAGCATTCGCAGAAATATATCTGCTATTATCCATTCCTCACCGTCAATTTCAATTATCACATTCACAAGCCCGAACCGATCCTTTGTTGTAATTGTTGCAAGTGGACTTGTCACTGGCTGACCGCAACTAGTTCCGTAATATTTAATCAAGAACGCGGATACAAGTCCAAAATGCCCAGGCGATGTTGTGATCGTATGTATCGGCTCATCACATCCTTGCCCGATTCCCGTTTTATAGAACTTGGTAATAAAGGCTGTAACAAGTCCATACCGATTGCTTGTATCAATGGTCTTGATTGGCTCCCGAATCGTCTGACCTCTTGCATCGCCTTTCTTCGTTTCACTGTGATACTGAATCAAAAAAGCTATGGCTCGTTTATCGTTCACAGTGTACGGATGCGGATTATCAATGATATATTTTTGTATGCCGTTTGCAATTCGCGTCATTGTCGCATCCGCAAGCGGCTTTTTACGATCAAAAATTGATTTTCCTAAATTCGACCAATCAATATAATCTCCGCACTGTTTCCATCGTGGTAATACAATACCAGACTTGCTATGCGTAGGTTCTGGCCAAACAATCGCTTTGCCGTCTCTCCTGAATATCGCATACCATCTCTTACGTGTTGTCGGTGCGCCATAATCAGCAGCTACAAGCTCCCTACTCTCGAATGCATACCCGAGTGACTGCATCGATGATATAAACTTTCTGTAGTCCTCTCCCTTACGTTCCGGTATCGGATGACCGTCCGGATCCAGCGGTCCCCACTGTTGTATCTCTTCAACATTCTCCATGATGATTACATCTGGCAGTAGCGCTTTTGCGTGCTTGTACACCGCCCAGGGAAGTATCCGCAATCCTTTTTTGCGTGGTTGCCCGCCCTTTGCTTTGCTATGACTTGTGCAGTCAGGCGATGCCCACATGAGAGCCACATGGCGATCTCCAACATACTTTTGCAGATCTACCTTAAAAATATCCTCTGTCAGGTGCAATGTGTCAGGGTGGTTTACCATGTGCATCCGTATAGCCTGTGGATCATGGTTTACGGCAATGTCAACAGATCTTCCAAGTGCCATTTCTATTCCTACGCTTGCTCCGCCGCCACCGGCAAAGCAGTCAATGATAATGTTATTTTTCATGGCATCACCTCCAGGAAGTCAGTTATGTCCATCTGTCCTTCCAGATTATCCGCATTTCGTTCACATTCTTCGCATACAGAGATTTCTTCTGCATCCATATCTCTCTCATTGCAAACATCAATTACAAATGCCGGAATTTCCACATCTGTCATTACAATGACTTCTTTGGGTTCATATACCTTTCTATTTTGCGTATTTGCAACTATCAGGCTGATGTCGGCATCATCAGAAAATCCATTCAAATATTCCTTTAATTTACTATTCTTCATTCTCTCAGGAACCGGGTACCCTTTATGCGCGCTGGTTCGGCTCCTTTCTTGCATTTTTGAATGCTTTGTTTTAAAATATCCTTGTCTTTATGATAAGCAGGCGGGTAAAACCGTTTGGGGGAAGGGAATTCGGTTGGCAGTCATAAAATTCATTGCAACTTTAATAATTGCTCTTTGTACTTTTAGTACGGAAATGGAGAATACTATGGCAACACAAATTCCAACCACACAAACAAGTAACACCTTGGTCAGCACAACTGCCGACCGCCCTTCTACTTATCCTAAAGACTTTTATTTCATGCTCAAGTAGCACATAATTCCACATTCCGGCATGATCTCTGTATTCATATCTCCCCGATCAGGATCTAACTCATCCAGATATACCGGACCATTTTTGTCTTTCAACATGGAGTGTCCGACTTCTCTTTCCAACTTCGCCCGACTTTCAAAGACTTCCGGAAAATCCTTTCTGATATGGTTCCAATAACCCATGCCGCCTTTTACACAGCCGACACAGTTATTGTTTGCATACCCAAGTTCGTACATCTTTGGTCGGGCAAAATCAAAAGTCCGTTCAAACAATCCATGTACCTCTTCTTTTGACAATCCTCTGTCAATCAATGGAAATTCATGTTGCGCCTGTTGATTAGCTTCAACGGTTCTTTCAGCCCTTTCAGTTTCCTTAAGGTCAAATCCCCACACATAAGTAATCTCGTAATCCGTATGTCTGGATTCCCACTCTTTACGAATCCGCTTTTTCAGCCAATTAGTACATGGCGCAAATCCGTTAGCCGAATTTTTAAAACCGCCAAACACCCTTACGCAATCTTCTACATTTCGATATTCCGTTGACCGTAGCACTGTAATTTTCTTTCCGATAGCCTTTTCGCAATCTTTAATAAATCTCATGCTGTCTGGATGTTGGTCTGCAATGTCAATGTAAATCCATTCGTCTACATCTCCAGCAAGATATCCAGCCATAAAACTTGATATTCCTGCACTTATCCAACATACCTTTAGTTTCTTTTTTGTCATAACACCACGCTACAAATCCATGTATCGTGGATAAGGAATATAGGCTTCCCATGCTGACGGTCTGAAACTCACATAAGTCAAATATGCTATATGTGCGCTACTTCAAATTCCACCTTATCGAATCATCAACGCTACTATTATTCCCTTTATGCAAAATCTTTGACACCTTTAAGTTGCAACCTCGGTTTACCGAGGATTCGTTATTCCTTTCTTTCTTTTAAAATTTCATCCAAGCAGGCATTAAATCCTGCTCTGAACATTCTTTTTCCATGTTCTCCAACTCTGTGTTCTTTTTTCTCCGGCAGTTCTCGGAGCGGGCACCAATCCGGCTTCTCTCCGTCTGGCAAAAGTTTTCCTGTCGCACAGCACAGATATTCGTCGTCATTCTCTGTCTCATAGCACAATGCGCATTTCTGGCACACCTGTTCCGGCATATCCATAATCAATACTGCTTTAGCCATACAATCACCCTTTCTTTTTCTTCTTAGGCTTAAACTTAAAAACATCATTCTTCTGACGGCTTACCACGCTACGATAGCCGTTCATTTTACTAGCTCTGCTTTTACTCATACCTCACACTCCTTACCATCCAAATATCACATATCCCGGCATTAAACCGTGCTCCGGCACATCACGCAAAACATACACAATGTTTCTGCCGACCTCGCGTCCGGTATACTTTTCGCCGTCCCACTCTTTCAGAATAACTGCATCGCCTATCTGTAAACCATCCTCGTCCTCGCTGATTTCAAACTTCTTCTTGTCGTGGATGACCGCATCAAAATACTTCGGCAATATTTTCTTCTCTATGATTTTACGCATTATTCACACTCCTTCCGGCTTCTCGCATCGTTCAAATTCAATCACCCACACCCACGGATTCGCATCCCAGCCGTAGCAGTCAAGGTCGGATTTCTTGATGGTGGAGATTCAAAGTTTTTCCCATTCCATCATCACTTCATCACATTGACTGCACTGTTCTTCTGTCCCATAACAGCACTGCGAACCGCTTTCTCCATATGTATTAAGACAATCCCAACAATCAGGATAAGCTCCCTCTTTTATCACATCAACCGGCTTCATCTCCTGCAGCCGCTCTACTCTCACATTCATAATCTTAATCCAGATACGCGCTGCTTCTTTCGGCATATGGATGGATGGTTTCCACTTCGTAAGATCTGCAATATCACCTCTTTGCAAATCTTCGTAGTAATAGTATCCATTCGGAGCCTTTTTCCATGTTTCTCTGACATACAGGATATCACCTGGTTGATACGGTGCTTTTATGATACAAGGCCCATTCCTGCCGTTATAGAGCATCAGTCCATCTCTGATATATCCAGTCCCCTGTGGATTTTCTCCCGGTAAAAATCTTGCCAGCCGCCGAGTGCAACTCTTTCTCCCTTCCAGAATTGCCCGAACCATCTCGGTGTTAAATAAAATCGGTTTAATTACCATCTACTCCACCGCCTTTCACAATCTCGATGGCTTCTTTCAGCACTTCAACAGCTTTTCTTTGCTGAAATTCTTCTGTTATCGTTCCGTTTTTCTTTTCATATTCAATACAACGTTCATGCGTCTGTATTCTCTTCTCCAACTGCTCCACAACCTTGTCCACATCGTAGGCGGTCGGCTGTGCATCTATTACGCTCGCCAATGTTGCCAAACTTACTCTCCTAAAATCATCATCAGATTTACTCGCACGCATGCAATATTCTTTTAGTGCGTCTGCATCAATCAGTCCCATCGTTTTTATCTCCTTTTTTCAAATAATCAAAAATCTCATGTCCGATCATTGCTATAACTGACAGAATACAAAAAAGATTAACTCCAAATTTTGTTAGAATATCTAACCTAATGGCTATAAGTATTAGCAGAAAGAAATTTATGTACGATTGAAACATCATTCTTCATCACTCCAATCAAATTCAATTTCTTCTGCACTATCAACACCTAACTGCTCACACTTCGCTCTGGTAGATGTACCGCCGGAGTGGGTTGTGCCTAAAAGAAACAGTTCCTGTACAATGCGGAAGTATGATTTTCTAAAACAAAACCTCTCTTCCTTGTCAAGTTCCTCAATCGCATCCTCTCCATGTTGCCATCTGTACCACTCTGCAAACTCATTAACCATTTCCTGCATAAGGCTGATACAGCATTCAAGAATGTGTTTTTCATCGTGACTTTCCAATTCCTTGTTGGTACTGTTCTGTTTCTTCATAGCCGCCCGACATTCTTCCGGCGTTCCGATTGCGCGGTACTTCTGAACCTTTTCCAACGCCTTAATTGCTATTCTAGTAGCTTTCGCAACTCTGCATCCCCCATATTCACAATTAAACGGGCTGTCTGTGCCTTGTGCGCATTCATAACAACTGTCTTTCTTTAATATCTTAATTGCTTCATTCTCCGTCATAGTTACACTTCCAACAGTTCTGGGTTGTCAAATATGTTGCCGATAACCTCTGCATTAACCATATTTGTCCAATAACCTAAATCTTTTCTGTATCTTTTAGTATACTTGCCTGACCAGTCTACATAAAATCCGACATGTTCAGTTTTGGTGCTATCAAAGCAACTCTGATAACTGCCGTATTTGATTTGTGCACAAGCATCACTAAATAAGTCTTTTACAATATCATTCTCCCAAATCAGATTGCCGTTCTTGTCTTTTAAGCCGGTACACTGGCAGATAGTAGATGCATCTACAACACAACGACAGAAGAAACCCAAACTATCCTTTGCGTAGAAATAATAACTTTCGTTGCCCTTTTTCGTGCAAAATGGGTATGACAGATATCCTTCCACCCATTCGCCATTATCAATCCGCTTTCCGCGGAATAAATATCTATCTCCCATCATTTCTCCTTTCGTTCATCTTTTTCAGCTCTTTGCTGATATCTTTTAGGTCGCAATCAATATTAACCAGACGCCCCCATATAAATAAGGTTGATAATGCAAGCAAAACTCCCATTTTTTACCCCACCTTCTTTCCTGTAACAATGTCCCAATGCTCATCCTCGATAAATGTCTGCCGGATGATCGCATCGGACAGATAGTGTTCTTTGCTCTTTGGCTGTTTTCTCCAGTAGGAATCAATGTAATAGGCAACCCACTTCATAAATTCCTCGATCTTGGCATTCGAGAATCGATATGACTCTTTCAATGTCGGGATTGTCAGATACATCGTTGATGCCAGTGCACTTTCGATATTGCGGTCTGCTCCAAGCACTGCGTGCCCTTTCTGGATATCTGCCATGTACAGCTTCTGCGACATTGGTATCGACTTTACCCAGCCGACCACATCAATTTTCCGTTTCCGGCAATACTCCATCATGCTTTCGCTTGTAACATCTTCATTATCATCGTCCTGCCATGCAACACGCTTGTTTACTGTTTTGGTGTAATAGTTCGTGATCTGCTTAAATGTCAGATCAAATTTGTCATACAGTGCAAGGGCAAATATAAATCCCATATGGTTCGCAATATTATCCCCCAGACGCGCCCTTGCAATCTCTTTCCGGTATACGCTCATCGGTATCAGTTGCTCCCTTTGTGTTACTCCGTGCATTACTTCTCCTCTCTGTGCCGCCCTTTTATGCAGGTATTCCAGAATCTGCATCCCGGATCACAAGGTTTGTCCTTGCTGCCATAATCACAGATTCTTCCGCTGCCATAATACGTGGCTGGCCGCTTAAATTTCTTGTAGGCTTCTGGATTCATATGTTCTGGTTTAGAATCCTCAAAACTGTTGATCTCTCCGATCAGTTTTATGTTTTCGCGCAAAAGGCGTTTTTCTTTGCTGGTTCTATGTATTTCTCTCACCTCTCTGGATAGTGGGGCGATTGCCGCCCCGGTGTCGGCAAGTTAAGAACATGGCTTTTGTGATAACTATAATTCCGCACTTGCAAGAGTTTCTTTTGCTTTCGCTGGTGTTTCAACCTACCTACCGGACCGGTGTATTAAGCAAGGTTCTTTCCAAATCCGCATAATCACATTCACGCTGTTCGAAATCATTGAACCAGTTCCGGGTTTTCTTTTCCGGCGCAGCCTGTTCTTTCCGTGCTCCGTTCTGTGACCGGGACAGCCATGAATTCATGAACCTTTTTGCACCACCCCTTGTTTTCCTGTATTTAGGGTTGGACAGACACCATGCCTGTATATTCCTCAACTCCTGTCTAACGTCGATTCCCGGATAGAGCTGCTGGTATGTAACCACGTCGTTCTCCGACACCTCGTATTCTGTTCCATCGTTCAAGAGGAATTTTCCGGCACAAAGCATTTTATCCGCAGATGCTATAACTCTATTATCATTACTACTAATATCAGTATCATTATCAGGTTCATTATCATTATCAGGGTTATTTTGCTTTTCAGAAAAACCATTTGCTTTTTTTGCTTTTACTTGCTTTCCGTCAGAAGTATTTGTTTTCGGTCTGCCGCCAAGCTTACCGGCTTCCCTGCGTTTCTCACATTTCTCCATGTATGCCGCATTATCACGGTCCATCCTGTCCTGAATAAAACTGAATGCCATATCTGCCGCCGCATCCAGTTCCGGTATCTCTTCCCCTGCCGCATAACAGAGGATGGCAGTGAACAGCTTCCCCCGCTGCTCCATGTCCATCTTCTGGATATGCTTTAAATACTCTGTATACATGACGAAGCTGTTCTTTTCTGCCAAGTCATCACCCCACTTCCAGATCTTTAAGCAGGTCAACAATTGGCATCTTGGATTGTTCTTTTGTCAGCTCCGTTATCGTAACTTCAATTCTCGGGTTCTCCCTGTCTACCGACACATCATGGTAAAAATTAGGAATGCATTTACGGTTATCTTCCTGCAGCACCTGTGTCTTGGTTAAGCTGTCCTGAATAAATTTTGCCCCGCAGGATACAATATTGTCCCCGTCACGCCGCATATCTTTTTCGTAAAAATGATAATAGATCAAAACCGGATCTGTGATATGTATCCCACGCAGCTGATGCCGTATGCAGCCGATCACAAGAAGCTCATTGTCCCTCTTTGCTTTCCCACCCTTATGTGGGTTTGTCCGGTTGGCTGCAGTGTAATCATTCAGTCCATCCAGCCGCCCGGGGATTGTAAAACTATACTCCACACGGATCACCATCCATTCTGATCTGTGCATTACAGCCTGTGATCACATCCTGCAGATATGCCGGTCTTTCCTGCCCTTTTTTATCCAGATAAGTATTCTCTGTAAAAAATTCAACGTGGGAAATATTCCCCTCGTTAAACTGGGATGTGTATCTTCTGATATCTTTCATTAAATCGTTATGTGGTTTTCCCACCATCTCCGCAACCTCAACAGAGGTCAATGTTTTCTGTTCAATATTCACTGGCATATCCTTTCCCCGGCTCCGAAGAGCCGGTATGATTACAAATAGCTTTTTCCATATCTCTTCCGGAAGGCTTCCCTTGCATCCGCTTCGTTTACATCCGCATTTCCAGCGATATAATGCTTTTCCCATGCAAGCTGCCCGATGATGTGCATTAACACACTCATTTCCTTATTCCGGTGCACACTCATGTTTCCTTCATGGTGCTCATAGGATAACGGCACCCACAGGCCATCTTCATCCGACAGCCGCCGGTTTGCCGTCCCCTCAAAAATATGATGCCGGTGTACATTTGGTGTCCCGTCAATCATGTCATATCCGGCATATCTCATATCTATAACAATGGAATCTTTCATTTAAACCTCCCCGATCAATTCACTGGACCAGATAGGGGCTTTAAGAATTTTCGTGTATTTACAGTAATCACAGTGCTCACACCGGATTGGATCAACCTCTCTGTTTTTCAGAGCCACAATACCGGGCACATTCCTCTCCACTTCTGTGATCGCTTCATCCAGCAGGCTCTGCTCCACCGCGATCAGCTGTATATCTGGTACTTTTTCTTTCGACACGGCCGCGATAAAAAATGGCAGTTTCTTTCCGGTATTGATCTCCACCACTTTCTGGTACACCGCGCCCTGAATGTAATATCCCCATTCTGCAAGAAAATTGAGATGGCCGGTATCCGGATGATAGAATTCCTTGGTGATGCTCTGACAGGTTTTCAGATCCACAATGCATTTCCCCGGATGGTAACTGTCAATCTTGATTTTCCATTTCGCCCCAAACATATCCGCGGTCATAATGACCTGCTTTTCTCCGCTCATGTACTGCATAAACAATGGATCACGCTCACAACGGTTGATCATCTCATTTGCCTTGATGTACTTTGCCATAAGGCTTCCATCCTTTTTGAACATACACGGATGCTGTGCCTTGAACAGGTCCAGCGTACCTTCAAAGTGTGCATCCACATAGGAGCCGACCATCAGCGCGTCAGAATCTTCCATATTCTCTACCCATGTACCATCCAGTTTCGCAAGGGCATATTCCTCGCATCCTGTTTTCCCGTATGTACCCATGAAATCTTTATACTGGCTGACAGACAGATACTCTCTGTTTGCTTCCTGGCTGTAGTAATTCTCATTAGTCAATAACATTATCAAATACCCCCGATGCTTCTTTTGCTATTTGTGCCTGTCTGGAATCTGCGAATGGATCCGGCACATCTTTTTCAACAGGGAAATAATCTTCTGTCTTTGCCTGTCCGTTTTTCAAAGCTGTGTATACTCCCCATAAGTCGGTACACTCGTCAGCACCAAAATCTCCCATGTTCCGTCCTGCATATTTTTCGATCTGTTCTTTTGTAACTCCAAAATCTTTTTTAAACAGCTTTTCAATCTTGTTAATCTTCTCCTGACTCGGAAGTTCTCCATAGCTTTTTTTCTGTGTTTCTTTACATTCATTAACAGCCATGTCTACAACGTCTCCCGGAATAACTCCAAGTATACAGGCTCTCATTCTTCTTGCACCGAAGTTTGCGGTAGCCTCATAAATATCCCTGCTGTCAGTAAGCGCATACGATCCATTTCTTGTATCTCTTTTATGCTCAACACCGAAAATCTTTGTCACACGGGTATTTGTCTCTAAATCCCACGCATATGCCATCATTTCTGATTTTCCGTCTTTCTGCTCTAACTCGATAATTCCATAGTCGATGTTTCCCCAGTTCTGAGCTAATGACTCCGCCAGACGGACCGATGGTCCGCTGACGTTCTGTCCGCCTCTTGGATATGAATAAATTGCCTGTTCTGCTAACGTGGCTCTCTGACAACTCCTTCTTATCTTTTCTATTGCTTCATATTCATCTCTGGGAAACTTCTTAGCCATAAAGATGGCGCCCTGAACTTCCTGTGTCTGTCTGTTTACCATCATTTCTGTCTGTGATGTCTTAGGTGCAACTGCCGTCTGCTGCCCTACTGATACCATATTATCCATGCCATACCTCCTATAATGTAACTACCGTCATTGTGTCATCATCTGTTGTTCTGGTCGCAATAAACTGCAATCCTTTTTCTTTACATTTTGCGTACAGCTTTTCCCTCAAACCGGTGGAAAGCTTCTCTGCACCATCGATCAGAATAATCTGTAACCCGTTCGGCTTCTGGATTGACACATCAATGCACAGATCCAGCTTTTCGCCCTCGGAAAGATTGGATACCGGAAGTCCGTTGATCAGCGGAATGCCATTTTCAACTGTAAGTCCATCAATCGGAATACTGCAGTTCTGTAAAATTTCTCCCGGAAGAGTCCGCGCCTTTTCGATTTTGTTCGTAAGATCCGAAGATTCCGAAGAAAGATCTTCTACCTCTTTCTGCAAATCAATCATGCGCTCATACTCATTGATGTGTCCTTTCATCTTTTCCATGTACTCTGCATCCTTTACAAGACCGGACACATCTTTCTTTTCCCTGCCGATGTATGGAGCATACTCTGCTACTTCCGCATCATATTTTGTAACATCCGTCTTATATTTCTGTTCAATCAGTGCCAGCTTGTCCTGCTTCTTTGCTGCAAGACCTTCCTGCTCTGTCTGCAAAGCCTTAATCTGATTGTCCAGTTTCAAAATATCCTGCTCGATCTGATGGGAACGGTTGGAAAATTCCGTATCCAGTGCAGATTTTGCGATTTCCTTATCCGCTTCAAACGATCGGATCTTGCTGTCTCTTGCATCTTTCAGCATCTGCGCCTTTTCGATCATCCGGTTATCACTCCGGATCTGTTCAATCTCATGGTAAATATCCGATGTGGAAGCAGCTTTCCACTTCTCAACGTCATATCCTGCCGGAATTCCCTCTGCAATCTCTTCAATAAATGCTTTCTTATTGCGGATATCACGGTTAATATCCTGCCGGTGCATGAAATACTCACCCTTTTCGCTCTGGATGTCATCAAGAATCTGTAAAATGTTCTGGTCATACGATACCCAGCCAGGGATCTCCCCGAACCATTCCTTGATCTTATTGATATCCCAGTCATATTCGATCATGTCCAGAATTGTGGCATTCTGTTTCTTCTTATCCATTTCCATGAATTCAATCGGGTTAAGCTGCAGCGGCGTAAAAATGTCACGAAGAAACGCTTCCGGGCTTCCGATTTCTGCCCCGTTCTGCTTCACGCTTTTATAATCCGCCTGATTGGTTCTGGATTTCCGGTTAATCCGGAGTCCTGTGTCTGTCTCAATAAGGATCTCTCCCTCTGTCTCCCCCTTCCGGACAATATAATCCCTGTCAGATTTATTCGTCAGCGCATACCGGATGGCATCAATCACGGATGTTTTGCCAATACCATTTGTCCCGGACAGTTCCACGGAACTTCCACCCTGCTCATATTCCTTGATTCCGAAAAGATTCCTGATCTTAATACTTGTAATTCTCATTGTTTTCCTCTACTTTCATTTTCATCTGCCCATCATGACCACTTTCAAAAAGCGTCATGTAATTGCTATTTTTCTTTCTGGCCCGTTCAGCACAATCGCATGTTTCCCCAGGATCCAGATACGCACCACAGTGCTCACAAATTCGAAAATACATAATTTTACTTGCACATCCAATCTATTTCTTGTAAAATAAAAATACAGTATTATTTTTAATACTTACTTTTTCTTTTGTTTTTCCTAAATATAGAGAAACAAAACCCAAATTGGTGGAATCACTGTGCTTTGGACGGCTTCTGTGGTTCCATCTTTTTTATTTCCATCTCTAACAAATCCTTGAAATCCCCTTCATTTTTCTTATCCCTACGTGGGTACGTTGGATTAAGGATCTGCCTGTCCGGTTTTACGGGTCTTATTCCGCTGATGTGCATTTCCTCTCCTTTCAGCTTGCTTTCCGGAGCTTCTGTATGCGGTGCTCGGTTTCCCGGCGTTCTTTTTCAAGTCTCTCTGATGCATATGCTGCAAACGAAATCACTCCACCAGCAACCACCATACCTGCCGCAATAATCCATCCGATTCCTTCCGAGTCCATCGCAGTTGCACCAAACATCATAATTGCGACTCCTATTTCAAAAGCTCTTTGTTTCATGTTTTCTCCTTTATAGCTTGTCCGCACAGCCACCGCAGTGGCTACTCTACGCGCTTATAACCTGCGCCAAGCGCAAACTTGTCACACAACTCATCAATTTTGTTCTGAGGTATATCCTTGGGATCAATTTGTTTCCATTCACCGGTTTTAGAATCGATCACAAAGGTTCTATATGTAGCTTTCTTTGGATATCTTGCCATAAGCCCACCTCCTGTTAATAGGTTATTAACTGTGCCTGTACGCGGTTCTTAATTTTCTGAATCTTCCATTTGTGATATAATCTCCTTACAGGACGTTGCCGCGTCCGAGTATTATGAAAGGAAATTTTCATATGAATAATTTTATTGAACCAATTACCATTCGTAATTATGACTTGGCCGACTGGAAATACGAAAAAATTCTTGAGCAAATTCATAATTTTGAAGCATCCCTTGATGATGACCATGAAATTGCGCTCCGTTTAACTTCATTCGGGACATCAATCACCATGATTGTCACAAGTCTCGGTTATCAAAACCCTGATATCCTCTATTTTTATGGTTTAGTAAATGGAAAAAAGTCCCAATTAATTCAGCACGCCAGCCAACTCAATTTCTTACTCACATCTGTTGAACGTGAAGATAAAACTAAACCCGCAAGAAGAATAGGTTTTGCTAATCCCAATGATGCTTCGGACCAGCTTTAGAAAGCAATTTTTGTCTTTCTAGCCGGAAATCACAAATGGCATCTACTTTTTTCTGCTGGCTTTGAACTTGCTTTTCAAGGTCAGCGGTTCTTTCTTCAAGTGATTTCCATTTTTTCTTTGAAATCCACACGTTCTCACTCTCCTTTCTATCGTGCACGTTTTGTGCTCTTATTGGTCAAAAAAAATAAAGTTGACTGATCTTTTGTAATACTTTGCGAGCCTCATTTTAATATCATCACGAGGTATACGCTCTCCCTGCTCATACATTGCCAAAGCAGAAGTACTTATTCCACAAGCTTTCGCAACCGTATCTCTGCTTTTATCTCCTCTTAATTTGAGGAGACGTTCTGCAATCGCTTGTTTATTCAATCTCCCACCTCCTATATTTTTTGTGCACGTTTCGTGCTTAGTTTTAATATACACGTACTGTGCACATATGTCAAGCACAATTTGTGCATTTTTTTGTTTACTTTAATACACGATGCGTGTATAATATGCTTAAAGATATACGGAGGTATTAAGCATGGCTCAATTTGATAAGATATTAAAATTATTGAGAAACGAAAAAAATATGTCCCAGCAAGAACTCGCTGATGCCCTTGGAATATCCAAAAGTTCTATAAATATGTATGAGCGAGGCGAACGGCAACCAAATTTTGAAGTGTTAGAAACAATTGCCGATTTCTTCAATGTAGATATTGATTATTTGTTAGGACGAACAAACAAAACAACCAAAATAATAAATCCAAACACCATTGCTGCACATTTTGACGGTGATGAATACACACCAGAGGAACTCGATGAAATCAAAGCATTTGCAGAATTTGTCAAGTCCAAAAGAAAATAGTCCTTTTTATTGGACAATACATAGTTTAGAATGCGGTGGAGGTGATTATAATGAATAAATTTGAAAAATTATGCCAGACCGCTTCTGATATAGATGTTGACATTGTAGACTATCCATTCACCAGCGATCGTTTCAAAGGTTTGTATTGTGATGGAACCATCGCACTCAATCAAGATATATGTGCCGATTCAGAAAAAGCTTGTATCCTGGCCGAAGAACTCGGACACCATTTCACTACTGTAGGGAATATTACAGATCAGAAGGAAACCGAAAACCGAAAGCAGGAACGACGAGCACGGGTCTGGGCATACAATGAAATGATTTCCCTATCGGATTTAGTGGATTCATATAAAGATGGATGCCGAAGCAGATATGAAATTGCAGAACATCTGGGAGTAACAGAAGAATTTTTGCAAGAATGCTTGGAATATTTTCGTGAAAAATATGGTTTATATACTAAACAGAACAACTATTTGATATATTTTGAGCCACTTGGTGTGCTTGAATTATATAAATAAATTTATAGGAGGATTTACTGTTATGAAAATGCAAACGTCAGTATCACAACCACCAGTCACTCAAAAAAGAGGACACGGATGCCTAACTGTTGTATTAGTTTTGATTGCAATGGTAGCAATTATTGGAGTAGCGATAAACAAAATAGATGTACAAACTTCATCTACTACATCTGGAAAATACATTGCAGAACTAAATGAAAGTCAAGCAAAATCGGTAGATGAAATTTTAGTTCAGTGTGAAGTTGATCCTATACTTAAAATTACACACGATGAATTATTGGATAATGCTCATAAAAAAGGCGAAACAGGTTATCGAATCACCACCAAATACGCAGATAATGTGATTTTGTACTTAAATAAAAATAAAACCGTTAACCTTATCAAATACGCTGACCATAAATTATATGCCAAAGGCAAAGTAAAAGCCAGCTTACAAAATTATATAATTGATATGGATGAAGTAAATAAGTTGATGATCCAATGTGAAGATGCTGTAAAAAGCATACTAAAATCTCCGTCAACTGCTAAATTCCCAAATTACACAGAATGGGGATTCACTCAAAAAAAGAAAGAGGTATATTTAGTTTCCGGCTACGTTGATGCCCAAAATAGTTTTGGCGCTGAGAATCGTTCTAACTTTTCATTCAAAATCAAAAAAGGTACCATTGTTTCTTTCGTATTTGATGGTCAAGAAATGATAAAATAGATAAACAATCAAACTAAACCTCTTTGGTGCTACCAACACTAGAGCGGCCACCTTGACAATATAATACACTTTTGTCAAACTAAATACCGCCCTGCTCTTTCAATCAAGGCGGTGAAAGGAGTTAAAATGGAAATAGACGAATATATAAAATCCAGAGTAGATGATCAAATCAATTGGTATGACCAAAAATCTGCATCATGTCAAAGAAAATACAAATTGACACAAACCATAGAAATTGTTTTAGCAGCATTAATTCCTTTACTTTCTGCCTACTCAAAAGATTGCGTTCTTATGGCACTCGTAGTTGGCGCATTGGGCGCCGCAATTGCCATTATAGAATCCTTGACAAAATTATACAAGTGGCATGAAAACTGGATTGAATATCGAACCACATGTGAATTACTTAGGTATCAGAAACATTTATTTGTAACAAAGTCTTCTCCATATAACACAGAGCCTGAAAGCATTGAGAATTTATTTGTTCGTAACATAGAAAACATCATATCTTCTGAAAACAATAAATGGAAAGTTGTAAATGCTAATGAAAAGAAAATAGAAAACGCTAATTAACTAGCTCATATGTTTTCTCAAATATATCAGGCTTGCAAGGATATTTTTCCCCGTGAACACCGGTAATAATCCAATCTCCGGGAGAGGCAACCATTCTCCCCTCCAATGTATCAATGGTTATTTCTACATCTGTTTGATATGCTTCAACAACAATAGGTTTCTTTTGAAATTTAAGTGTTTTAGATTTCATAATGACCTCCTAAAAAACGAAAGGAATGATAACAAATGAGTACCTACTATATTTTTATCAGCCACGCTTGGAAATATTCTGAGCATTACAACAAAATCGTTCAGTGGTTAAATGAAGCCCAAGACGAAGGAAAACTTACCTGGAAAAACTACTCTGTTCCCTCGCATGATCCATTGATTGATCCTAATACAACCGTTGGAAAAAATAAGTTAAAATCAGAATTAAAGGAGCAAATTAGTCCAGCTTCTAAAGTCATTATACTTGCAGGCATGTATGCTGCTTATAGTGACTGGATTGACTTTGAAATAGACACTGCTGTCGATTATAACAAATATATTATTGGAGTTAAACCCTGGGGACAGGAACGAGTTCCTACAAAAGTTTCCAATAATGCAAATATAATGGTCGGTTGGAATAAAGACTCAGTAATTAACGCTGTTCTAAACTCTTAACCTTATTATAACAGGTGTAGATTAACATAACAATAAAAACCGCCCCTGCGAATCGGACACTAGTCAACAGCAGGGGCGGATGCGTGCTCCGAAGATACACGCCCTAGACAAGCACATTGTATCATTCTCGGAGCAGCTACGCAAGCGGAACATCTGTTTGATGTGAGCTGTTATTTTTGTACCCAAAAACCAATACAATATAGAGAAAGAGGTGCATATGCTATGAAAGAAAAAGTCTCTGAACGCAAAACCGGCGCGATCTACATCCGTGTATCCACCGACAAGCAGGAAGAACTTTCCCCGGATGCGCAGCTTCGTCTGCTGATGGATTATGCGAAAACCAACCACACCGATATCCCTATGGAATATATTTTCCAAGACAACGGGATCTCCGGCCGGAAAGCAAACAAACGCCCGGCGTTCCAACAGATGATTGCACTGGCGAAGTCCAAAGAGCATCCGATCGATACGATCATCGTGTGGAAATTTTCCCGTTTTGCCCGGAATCAGGAGGAATCCATTGTGTACAAATCTCTCTTGAAAAAGAACAACGTCGATGTGGTGAGCGTGTCCGAGCCGCTTATCGACGGTCCGTTTGGCTCCCTGATCGAGCGGATCATCGAGTGGATGGACGAATACTACTCGATCCGCCTGTCCGGGGAAGTGATGCGCGGCATGACACAAAATGCGCTGCGTGGACATTATCAAGGGGATGCCCCGATCGGCTACCAGTCCCCGGGCAATAAAAAACCTCCGGAAAAAGATCCGAAAACCGTACAGATCCCGATCATGATGAAAGATCTACTGCTCTCCGGTTCTTCCCTGCTGCAGATTGCACGAAAACTCAACGAACAGGGCTATCGCACGAAACATGGAAACCTCTGGGATGCCCGCGGCGTGCGCTATGTACTAGAAAATCCGTTTTATGCCGGTATCTCCAGGTGGAACTATACGGATCGGGGGCGACAACTAAAACCGGCAGATGAAGTTATATACACCAAAGGCAACTGGGAACCTTTGTGGGATAAAGCCACACTGGAAGAAATCAAAAAACACCTTGCCATGAATATGCGAAAAGCAAAGTCCAGAGATGTATCCACCGCCAAACACTGGCTGAGTGGCCTGCTGATCTGCTCCTCCTGCGGTGGCACGCTGGCATATTCCGGTACAAAAAACAGCAGAGGTTTCCAATGCTGGAAATACACGAAGGGATTTTGCAACGAATCGCACTACATAGGCATCCGCCCCATTGAAAAAATGGTGATTGAATATCTGGAAAGCATCCTGCACTCTCCTACAATCGTTTATACGGTAATCTCCTCTGCCTCCGCTGATGCAGACTCCAAACTCGCGGATCTTGAAAAGCAGTTACAAAAAGTGGAAAATAAAGAAAAGCGGATCAAAGCCGCCTATTTGAATGAGATTGACTCATTAGAGGAATACAAAGCGAACAAAGCCGCGCTCTTAAAAGAACGTGCAGCCATTGAAAAAAATATCAAACTGCTGACGATTTCAAACACCGACATGTCTAAAGAAGAAATGGACAAAAAAATGAAGCAGAACATTTCTGCTCTGCTTACAGTCTTACAGGATGATTCCGCAGATTACGTCCAGAAAGGAAACATGATGCGGAATGTCGTTGACCATATCGTGTTTGACCGCGGAAACACAAGTCTCGATATGTTCCTAAAGCTTGTAATTTAGCGGGTTTCAAGGCATTATAGGGTATTACAATACGGTGGTCCCGATGGCGAAATGGGAGCTTCCATGCGCTATCTGGCCCAGCGGTTTTCTTTTGCAAATCCGCGGATTGCCGGTGTACTTACCGACATCGGAACCGAGGAACTTGCTCACCTCGAAATGATTGGTGCGATTGTCCGCCAGCTGACACGCGGACTTTCCGCCAAAGAACTGGAAGCTTCCGGATTTGCACCATATTATATTGATCACACCGCAGGTGTCTGGCCGCAGGCTGCGGGTGGAGTTCCATTTTCCGCTACCGAATTTCAGTCAAGTGGTGATGCCATTGCTGATCTGGTGGAAGATATGGCAGCAGAACAAAAAGCAAGAAAAACGTATGACAATATACTGCGTCTGGCAAAAGATCAGGAAGTTGCTGATCCAATCCGCTTTTTGCGCGAGCGTGAAATTGTGCATTTCCAGCGTTTTGGCGAGGCTCTTCGTCTGCTGCAGGAAGAACTGGACAGCAAAAACTACTATGCTTTCAATCCCAATTTTGACTGTATGCAAAACACTACACGATAAGACAGGAGATAGCCGCCCCTTTCACACCGGGCGGCTATCTCAAAAGAAAACGCTATAAATCACTATTATTTTTACTTAAATACCGGATTCATCGCTTCAATCTTGCGGATGATCTGCTCCAGCTGATAAGCATTGTTTCCGAGCTTGCTCATATTTTTGAGAGCCTCACCCTTCATCTCATGGATACTTCCCACACTGTACTCCATACGTGCCCGCAGTTTCTGCCGCCTTGTCAGCAGTTCATGCTTCAGCTCTACCATCTCCCGGCTGTCGACCAACGCATTTGCATGTGTCAGCCATACACGGGTATCATACATCCGCAGCCGTGTCAGATACTGCAGAAGATTTTGCGTATAATAATCCAGATCATCACTGGTTTTACGGAATGTTTCCTTTTCCCGCGCTTCCTCCTGATACTGTCCATATAAAAATTCCAGTTCTTTCGCATTGCGGACATGATATTTTTCACAGATGAAATCCACCGCGTTTTTCGTATTGACATAGCGGATCTTTACCCGGTTCTCCAAAGTAATCGCCTGATTGCGGTTGACATCCGCCTGACGGATCTCTCTTGTGGAATCCTGATAACGGATCAAAATAAACGCGCCCGCTCCAACAGCTGCAAATCCCATAATGGTGAAAACTAGCTGCAGATCCCTGTTCAGATACCAGGAAAGTATTCCCACAAAAGCAAACAACGTAATAAATACAGCTAACAGATAGCATGCTGCGGTACGGGTTACTTTCTGTACCTTTGCGGAATCTGACCGCTGCATGGACCATTCCAGTTTTTTTCCTTCCAGATATGCCATATTTCTCTTGATGGCATCCAGATCTGCCTCATTGGCTTTCAGCCGGCGGATCACTCCCGGAAGATTCTCTTCTTCCTCCTGCATCTGCGCAAACTGCGTATCTGTCAGCCGGCGTTTGGTTTTCAGGAAATCGGTTCTTTGCTTTTCCAGCTTTGCAACCTGTGTGGCGCACTCAAGAATCGGTTTACGCTCTGCGTCCGTCAGGTCTTCGAGAATCTGAATATCTGTCAGATAATTTGTCACCAGCTGATATTCCGATTTACTGTCTTCAATATCCTTAGACGCCTGAATCATCTGCTTACACAAATCCACTACATATTTCTTTGCCTGCGCCGCGTCCGACAGATTCAATTCTTTTACAATGTTTTTTGTCTCAAGTTTTGCATACTCGCTCTGATCATATTGTGAGAAACTTCCTGTCTCACTTTCTTTATTCTTTTTTCTATGAAATAAATTTGAAAAAATCATATGTTATACCTTGCAGCTCCTTCGATAATCTTTCTTCCACTGAACAATCACATCCATTGCTTCTTTCCTTGCCTTCACCTTTTGGGCACCCCCGGTCCGCTGCGCTAATTCTTCCAGATGGGATTCAAACTGTTCGAGTTTTTCGCTCTTACATGCGATGGAAATTTCATTTCTGATTTCCTGCTGCTTTCTCTCCTCCACCTGATATCTTTTTGCAATTTCCGCAAACGCTTCCTCATCATGCCGGCAGCGGCAGCACATCAGACACTCCCGGAGAGATTCCTTTTGTTTATTCAATGCATATGCCTTCTCAAAGCAGCGCCCCGCCTCTTCAAACAAAAAGAGACGTGCATACGCCGTTCCGAGGTTATGCCAGATATTTCCCCGCAGAACCTCACTGGTTTCTTTCGTATCTGCTTCATCCAGCAGATGTTTATACCGGTAAATAGCTGCCAGATATTTTTCCTTCTCCATCAGCTGGTCTGCCCGGATCTTGTCACGCTCAAAATCCGACTTCTGTTCCATTTGCCGGACCGCAAAAACGATCTCCTGCATTTCTTTCATGGTGCAGTATGCCGTATCCTGCAATATGGCAAAAACAAAATCGGACATTTTTCCTTCTGTGCGAATATTCTCCCTGAGTTTTTGTGCGAGTTCGACACGATGCATCTGTTTTTCCACCCATGTACATAAACTCTCGCACATGAAGGAATGATCTAAAAGATACACATTTCCGGAAATATAATAGCTGAGTTCTTCCATGGAATATATGTTTATCCCGGTTTCCTCTATATAATAGGGCAGAGCCGCAATTGTTTCATGACAAAGTAATAATTCACCCATACGTTTATCCCATCATTATGATACTTTTCCATGCCCGGCCGGTAGCCGGGAAAAATTCACCAAATCCCATATCCCGGATTTCCACTTCAATCTTATCATTTGCCACCGGACTGGCCGTAATCCGGAGTCTTGTCGTGCGGTCCGGACGAACCGGAAGATCCTCAAGTTCCACCGTCTGTATCTGGGGAGTACTGCTGCTTGGAAGCTGCTTTAAAAATTCCACCTGCGGCGTGCCGCTTAGGATCACCTCACATGTCTTTTTTATCTCAAACCAGTTTTTCCCGGCACTGACAAGATTTAAAACCTTCTTTTTTTCTTTTTCCACGACACTTAAACTCAGATTAAATTTCATCTCGTTTTCGCCCATGTAAATGAATGGCCAGTTTTCTCCCATTTCACGGATGCGGGCCATATAGCATGCCCCTTTGGAAAAAAGATTCTGTCCCAAAAACGCGCGCCGTCCCCGGCAGAGAACTGCCAGTGACTGTTTCATCCATTCTCCGTCAAACCCGTCCCCGACCAGATAAACCGAAGATACCGAACGGTTTGCAAAACAGTTAGTCAGAAGCCTTGCAAACGCCTCATCTTTCTCCTCTCCCAGTTCCTGTGCCCCGGTTGCGTGAATTGTGATCATCTGCGGCTTTGTATGCATATCCCTCGAAAGGTCATAGGAACTGACGACATTCTTCCCGCAGGAAAACAAAAACACATCGTGCATCCACAAAGATTTCTCCTGGTTCATGGCAAACGCATAGAAACTCTCTTTGTCATCGATCACCGCAAATGTTTCCTGCGACAATCCTAAAAGTTCTGCCACATGCCGGAAAATGCCGATCAACTCTTTCGTCAGATGATCCACCGTCAGGACAATTCCGGTCACATGCGAAGTATTTCCCAGTTTCTGCGGCAGTTCAATCACTTTTTTAATAAACAGTGCCAGCAGATCTACTGCATCATAACTCTCTTTTGCAATGGTAATCACTTCCGATGCAGCGGCACGGCGAAGAAGGGAATCCACACAAATCACCTCACTGGTTTTTGCCATCCTTCCGGCATCTTCCCCATAATACCACATGCCGACATTTTTGCGTCGGGCAAGCAGCGTGGGAATCCGGTAATTTTCACTGCCGGCAATCGTGCTGACCGTCTCCGGTTCTTCCATATTCGGTTGCATATAACTTACCATGGCATACGAGTCGTTCAGTTCGATGCCAAGATAACAGGTATTGGCTTCCATCTCTTCTCCCATCCTGCTTACAAAAGCTTAAATACTTTTTTCGTCACCTCATCATATCCTGCGTACTGTTTCATCGTCTGAAACATGGAAACTTCATCGGATAAAGTCTCTGAAATCAGCATCTGGTTGATCAGATTGTACCTGCTTTCATCTTTCTGTGCATAGATATCGTTACAGGTCAGACGATTACTTTCCGTCGAGACGACCTTATTTTTATATTCTTCGGTGATGTAATACTGGATCTCCTCCCCGAAAAATACCACAAATGTTTCCACAAAAATACCGGCATAGACATTCGGCATATCCACTTCGTGAAACTGCTCCCCGTCCTCATCCCGGCTGTAGTGCAGCACGACATGTTTCTTTGGGTTTGTCCGGTGTTCCACATAAATTTTGTCATACAAATAATATTTCTGTACCAGCCGCCGGTCCAGTCTTTTATAAAATGAAAAATTCATATTTCTTCCGGTGAACTCTGCCAGCAGCACATCTGCGGCTTCATACTGTGCCTCCTGCAGAGAGGACATCCCGGAAAACGATTTGAGCAGGGCAAGTTTACAGGCATCATTTAGTTTCTTTCCGCTCTGATACCGTCTCCGTATTATGGCAAGGATTTGTTTTGGCAGCACGGCTTCTTTTACAAAATAGTTCTGCGCAAATACCGTAATGACCGCAAGAACAATCAGTTCCTGCCCACCGCTTTCATAATAATGCGCAAATACCTCCAGTGCCTGCAAAAGATCCATATCCGTATACAGTATCTGCTCAAGAATCCGTTCTTCCAGATCTCTTGTCCGAAGTTCAAAATCCTGTGCTGCTCTCCATAAACGAAGCATGGTCTCAACCGGTCCGGAATAAAAATCACTCAGATACTGCAGAATCCTGTCATTGTATTTTTTGTTTAAAAACGCACTTGTACACAAAAGCAGCAGTTCCTCGTCCTGCTCCCTCTCTTCCATCGCATCCAGCAGATAGGTGGCAACTGCAACCTTTGCCGATGATCCGATCTGATCCAGCCCATATTCCTGCATCTGTTCATACAACCGGTCATACATCCGCCAGTCCGCAAGGGATTCCATCATATACTGACGCACCGCCTGCGGCATCTGCTCATAATCTGCCTGTTCCAGATATTGTTCCACCAGGGGTTTTTGCTCTTTTTTCTGATAATAACGCACAATCTCCCTGGAAAAATACGACTGGTATTCCGTATCCAGCTCCTGTGCAAACAGCACTCTCCGGAAAAATTTTTCCTCTTTGGCATCAAACATATGATGATCCGGCTTTTCCCCAAAATGGGAAACAATATACGGAAGTTCCTCCGGTGCCAGTGCCGTACATTTCTCCAGATACGATCCGGCATCCATCAGGGAATCCAGCCGGTACGGGACACTGTGGATATATCTTTGGCCTTTCCCATCTTCAAACAAAATGGCATATTCCCTGCAGAAAAGGGACACGTAGGCACATCCGTTTACAATCGGAACGATCTGCGGATCTTTCATCTGCTTCTGGTATACAATCGCGCGGACCATATGCGGCTGCATAATTACCAGCTTATGCGCAAACAGAATATTGGAAAGACATTTTGCAAGTTCTTCATTCACCAGCCCCAGTTCGAGCATGTCCTCATAAACCACCGCCAGATTATCGTCCACATGTTCCTGCTCGATCTGTTCCATGGCAAAACGGCTCATCACCCGGCGATACTGTTCATAAATTTCCGGTTCGCTTTCCTTTGACGCAATGATATTGTTGTAAAGAATTGCCATCTTCCGATAGGGAAGATTACTGTCATACTGAAAGTACATCCGGATAATTTTCGGAACCGATGCAATCTCCCGTTCATCCAGTGACATCAGATAAGCCTCGTATAATCCGGTAATCCGAAGTTCAAGCCCGATTCCCTTTTCATACCAGTGGTGAAATTTTGTATCAAACTGCTGGGTTCTTATCAGGTAACTGCAGATCTGTCCCACATATTCCGGTTTTTCCTCTGTCCCGTAAGCTGCCTGCATCAGTTCAAAATGAACCGGATGAAATCCCTGATTCATTTCCACCACTTCAAAAATCTGTGCTGCCAGTTCCTTCGTCAGAACCTGATGACGGATTGCCCAGCGCAGAATCCGCACTTCAAATCTTCCCAGTTTTGTGAGCAGATACGGGTCATGGCTGATCAGATCGTATGCCTCCAGATACAGGTACGGGGAAACACAGCCACTCATCACCCAGTGCGCAATTGCACGCAGTTTGTGCGCACTGTTGTTGTAATATTCCTCTTCCAGAAACGAAAGAACCCAGAATAACAAAGCAGAATCCGGATTTTCATGAAAAATCATCTCAATCTCATGTGTCATGCGGTCCACATATGCCGGTTCCCGTTCCAGAAATGTCATAATATAAAGATAATACCCCCACTCCGGTGTATGGTGATCGGGCCATTCCCGTTTAAATTCCTCAAGAATCCACTCCGCTTCCTGTTTCTGGTGATTGATCACCAGTGCCTGTGCTTTCATCAGCGGATACATCACCTGATCCGGAAGCATGGCATGCAGCTGGTTTAAACGTTCTACCGACTCATTTGCCCACACACCTGTCACAATTTTTTTCAGGCGAAATGCCTCATACAGTTCTACCAGCCCGGACTGACATTCCCTGATTTTGGCATGTTCTTTTTGTTCTTTGGACTTTTGTTTTTCCCCTTTGTGCGCATAAATCTCCAGAACCTTTGTCTCATATACCGAGGAAAAAGTAATTTTGGCATAATTGTTTCCGGCATGCATCCGGTCATAGTCCACGATGTATTTCAGGACAAACGTACTCCCCAGAAAATCCTCCGAAGTAATCTGCGTCTGTGCCGGCTGTACAAACGCGGCATCGGAGGTGATGGCAAGTTCCAAATATCCCCATTCGCTCTTTTTGATTTCGATCTTCTGCTGCTGGCTTTCGGTAAGCGCATCAAACCGGCAGTCTGTCTCAGAAATTGTAAAATGGATCTGTTCTTTTCTGCCGGCTGCCACCAAAAATTCTTCCAGATTCTGCGACGATGGTTTTGCCGCAAGAATCCCCTGATAGTACATCTTTTCTTTTGTCTCTTTTGCTTTTAGAATATTGGGAAAACTCTTGTGATAAAAGAGCTGATATGCTTCCTGCCAGTTTTCCTTTGCAAGTGCCGTAAAATCCGAAAGACTGCGAATCGCACCTGTGGCAGTCTGCGCATATAAACGGGATATGGACACACAAAAAGAAAGGCTGTGTACACTCTGATTGCAAAGAATCACAAACGCACCCTTTTCCTCCTGCCCCTCAACGAGACCCTTACTATGAAACTGATACCGAATCCGTATATTTTCGCCTTCAAACTGGGGAGTCAGGCACTCCATCCTTGGGTGGGTGGAGTAGACAATGCCCCGCACCGGAATATGGTTTTCACTGGTAATTTCAAATTCCCCGGTATATTCCTGTCCTTCTGTAACCGTAAGAAACAGTTCCTCGTCCGAAATAGAAAGTGAAGGCTGATCCGATTCGAATTTTCCTGCGGCTATCTGCCTGATTCTCTTCTGCACATCCACACCTGCTTTTCTACTAGTATGTCTTTTATTATATACGATTCCTTATATGCATGCAAGAACCAGCCCCACTTTTACGCCCTCGAAAAACGGGCATGGATCATGCGGCATCTCGCAGAAATCCACTCAACAATCAGGCTCAGATACCGAAGAACCGGTTCCGTAATAATTGCAAAAATTACCATCAGCATTTCACACTGTTTGGAAATTCCCGTAATTCCGAAAAAGCTTCTGCCAAACAGCATGCAAAGAATCCATCCTGCAATCACACCGACCAGCATTACAATATGTCCGGTATTCATCGGTCTTGCAATGCGGTGCAGAATCATAAAACCAACGATTGCAACCAGAATGGTACATGATGTAGACAGACAATCCAGATCTACCTGAAATTCCCGGCAGAAAATCACCAGACCACTTACTACGATAAAATCCGTCAGTCCTGCCGGAAGTGCCCGCACAAGTACATTGGTCAGGAAATGTCCGCGGATCAGATCCTTATTCGGCTCCAGTGCCAGAACAAACGACGGAATACCAATCGTAAACATACTGATCAGCGATACCTGTGATGGTTCCAGTGGATAATCCAGCATCAGAATCACGGAGAAAATGGCAAGCAGCATGGAGAAAATGTTTTTTACAATATACAATGCGGCGGTCCGCTCAATGTTATTTACCACACGGCGTCCCTCTGCGACCACCGATGGCATTCTGGAAAAATCGGAATCTAAAAGTACCAGCTGTGCCACATTAGAAGCGGCTTCGCTGCCGGAGGCCATCGCCACGCTGCAGTCTGCATCTTTAAGTGCCAGCACATCATTTACACCATCTCCGGTCATGGCAACCGTTTTTTTATGTTCTTTCAGTGCCTGTACCAGCATCCGCTTCTGGCTCGGGGTCACACGGCCGAATACCGTATATTCTTCCACCGCGCGATAATAATCTTCTTTTTCTTTCAGAGTCGATGCATCGACAAAACGCTCCGCACCCACAATCCCCGCCTCTGCCGCAATGACGGAAACCGTCAGCGGATTGTCACCGGAAATCACCTTGATATCAACATCATTTTCCGCAAAATAAGTAAAGGTTTCCTTTGCCCCTTTGCGGATCGGATTGGCAAGCATCACAAAACAAAGCGGAAGTACCGGCTCTGTCAGCGGTTTCCGGTCAAGCGTCCCTTCATATTGCGCAAATACAAGCACACGGTAGCCTTTGCTGCTGTAGGTGGCAATCTGTTCCTGATACTGGGCAAACTGCCCCCGCAGAACAAATTCCGGTGCTCCGATCACATAAGATTTTCCATCGTTCATCACGGCTCCGGAATACTTCGTTTCCGAAGAAAACGAATACACTTCCCTTGCCCGCATACCACTTCCGTTGGAGAAATGCGCTTTGAGTGCTTCCATCGTCGCATTGTCTTTTTCCTGCGCTGCCACAAAATCTGCCAGCAGCTGGGAAATTTCCAGCTGATCTGCCCCATCCAGAACAGAAAAATCATAGACATGCATCCCCGGCTCGGTGATCGTGCCTGTTTTATCCACACAAAGAACATTGACTCTCGCCAGCGTCTCAATACATTTCATATCGTGGATCAATACCTTCTTCTGTGCCAGCCGCACGGAACTAACCGCAAGTGCCACACTTGTCAGCAGATACAGTCCCTCCGGAATCATTCCGATGATAGCCGCCACCATACCGGTAATACTGTCATGAAACGTTCCCTCATTGTAAATAAACGACTGCACGAACAGAGCAATCCCGATCGGGATGATAATAATTCCCATCACCATGATCAGATAATTCAGGGAGCGGATCATTTCTGACTGCTCTCCCTTTTTGCTTTTCGTCGCCTGCAGGGTCAGCTTTGAAATATAAGAATCTTTTCCGACCTTCTCAAGACGTGCACATGCCTTTCCGGATACCACAAAACTTCCGGAAAGCAGGGAATCCCCCTCCCGTTTTTCAATTTCATCCGACTCTCCGGTGATCAGGGATTCGTTCACCTGCAGCTCTCCGGATACCACTTTCGCATCCGCCGGAATCTGGCTTCCTGCCGAAAATTCCACAATATCATCCAGTACCAGCTGATCTGCCGGAATCTCCTGCCGCTTTCCGTCACGGATGACAACTGCATGCGGTGCATTCAGAATGGATAATTTATCCAACACCTTTTTGGAGTGTACCTCCTGGATAATACCAATACAGGTATTTGCCACAATAATCGGAAGAAACAGCATATCCGACCATGCACCCACAATAGCAAGCAAAACCGCAATCACAGCAAATACAAGATTAAAATATGTGCAGACATTTGAACGCACAATTTCCGAAACCGACAACGTGGAAGACTCTACTTTATAGTTGTTTTCTCCCTGTGCAAACCTTCTTTTTACCTGCTCTGCAGACAGCCCGGACTGTGGATCTGCTGCAATTCGTTCCATTCTGACTCTGTTTTCCTGTTCCATGATAATAATTCCATCCGCTTCCTATGTATTTTTCGTTAAATTTTCAGATGAAATTATTATAACCGATTCTTTCACAAAAGTTGTCCATTTTCCAAATATTTTTCAAACATTTAACAATTGTTTATAAATAATGCCGTAGCATGAGTTTCTGATCCCTGATCACCTATACCATTTTTACCACCCAGACGTTGCTTCGTACCATGCAGTATCCAATCACGACCTTTATCAGCTCCGTGGCCTGTACCAGAAAATAAACACTTACAATTCCAAGTCCCGTGCCGTGTGCCAGCAAAAATGCAACCGGCACAACAACCACCCAGGTAAACACCGAATCAAATAAAAACGTAACCATCGTTTTCCCACCGGAACGAAGCGTAAAATAAGACGCATGACTAAACGAACAAAACGGCATGATCAGCGCAGAAACGGCGATAAACTTTGTAGCCAGATCCTTAATTTCCGCTGTCGTATTGTAAATATCAGGGAAAAATCCCCCAACGAGAAACATGATTGCTGCCATAATCACACAGCAGAAGACACTGAAAACAATCATCTTGTTGTCTGCGTCTTTTGCCTTTTCCAGTTCTCCGGCTCCCAAATACTGTCCCACAACAATACTGATACACGCTCCCAACTGTATATAGACAATGTTAAACAAATTGGTAATCGTCGTGGCAATATTCAGCCCTGCCACCACATCAAGTCCGCGCACAGAATAGCACTGGGTCACGGTGGTCATGCCCGCCGCCCATAAAACCTCATTGAACATCAGGGGAAGCCCTTTGATCAGTATCGTTTTCAGTTCGCTCATCGGGATTCCAAATCCGCGATAAGCCCCTTCCAGATACCGGTTCTTCTCCCGGTTTCTATGTGCCCAGAGGACAACAATAACCGCTTCCACATACCGGGCAATCACAGTGGCAAGTGCCGCCCCTGTCACCCCAAGTTCCGGAAATGGTCCCACACCAAAAATCATCAGATAATCCAGCACTGCATTGGTTCCCACCGCCACAAAACTTGCCAGCATCGGAACGAGCGTCTGTCCCGTTTCTTTTATATTGGTGGCATATGCCTGGTTCACTGCAAACGGAACCAGTCCCACCAGCATAATCACCAGATACTGCTTTCCATATTGAAGTGCCACATCGGTTGCTCCATTTCCCGCAGTATCCGTCAGATACAGGGAAATCAGATCCGATCCCTTCGTAAGCAGCAGCAACATGGTAAGTCCTGACACAAGCAGCGTCGCATAAAGCTTAAAACGAAACGAATGCATATGCCCCCTGTGATCCCCGTTGCCAAAATACTGTGCGCCAAAAATACTTGCCGCCGATACCGCTCCAAAAATTGCCAGATTGTACACAAAAATCAGCTGGTTTACGATTGCAACACCGGACATCTGTTCCGTTCCCAGCTGTCCCACCATAATGTTGTCCAAAAAGCTGACCAGATTCGTGATGGCATTCTGCAGGATCATTGGCACTGCCAGCAATAAATAATGGCGGTAAAACGCACGATCCCCCATATACTTCTTTTTAAATTTTTTCCAATAACTCATAAAAAACCTCTTTCATATTATTTTTCAATCCTCTTTTTGAAATCCCTGGTTTAAAAATTCATTCCATTTCGCATTTGTATTCTCCCATTCATGCTTCTGCATAATCCGGTTCCGGTCACTTAGAATTGCCAGCATCTCGTCCACGATTTCCGCCATCGGAAGTTTCCTGTAATGTGACAAATAGCCAAGCATCCTCTGTGCCGTCCAGTCTGTGTTCAGATTCAGTGAAATCTGCTCACAAAACTCCTGTGGAAAGCCACGGTTCAGGAGAGTGTTATATAATTCCATTGATTTTTGTGTTCTGGGTTTCATGTCTTTTTGTATCCTCATCTAATCATGGATAATCCTACTTTCGCGTAAATTCATCAAATTGATCCATAATTTTCATAAAATTGCTCGTGCTCACGCGATAATGATGCTGTAACAATTTGTCAGCATTCACATCCATGATAAGCTTCTTCGCCTTAAATGTCGCCGCTTCTTTTTGTTTTTTACTTTTCTCTACCTGCTTTCCTATATATACCTGCTCAATATCCCTGCAAAACCAAACAAATCCATATCCATTTTCTTCACAATATTGTTTTGCATTTTTCAGAAAATTTTCATCCTCTGCATTCGTGTCAAAATTATCACAATCAAAACAATATATTACCCTGGATTGATTTTTCTTAGAAGCAGCCTTATATTGTGAAATCAGATTTTGAACATCTTTTTCCTTTTTCTCATAATTTCCCCGTCCGTCCATATATACAACACTTAATTTTACCTGTGTTCGATCAAACGCATAAAAATGCTCAATCGTGTCCTTGATATACATCCAGTCGGACTGACATTTTTTGTTCGTCTCAACAACAAAAATAAACTGCCTCCCCACTATTCATCCTCCTCACCTGTACCAAAAACTCCGATAAAATCAATCGCATCTACATTAAACGGAGAACCTTCTATCATACCGTTTCTGTATAATTTTGAAGGTGAATAGTTGCCATTTGTCTTCCATGGATAAATCTGATGATCCTCTGACAAAAAGTCTATTGACTTCTTGTGCTGTTTCAGAACATCCATCGGTCCAACATTATGTGTTGTAAAACAGAGCTGTCCTTCTCCATATTCCATCAAATATTCCAACAATGCACACAAATAAACATCATGAAGGTTCGAATCAAATTCATCAATAAAAACAATTCCACCACGAACCATTTCTCTTACATAGACAAATAATTTAATCAGTTTTTTGATTCCGGTACTTTCAAATTCTGCATGAATCTTGTAGGAATCATACACCATAACCAAATCACACATCCAAAAATCGCCGTTTTCTTTTTTATCAATCTCTATACCCATCAGATCCGATTTAAAAATATGGAGAAATTCATATAATTTATTGATTGTTTCTATAAATTTATCAAGCCTTGGTTTTGCAATCATATTTCGGTTACTGAATATTACATTTATGTTTTCATTCTGTAACTCAAAAATATTACCTATCAACGAATACAATTTTGCATTTTGCGAATCAACATCGTCACAAGAGAGAATGGTATTTTGTATCATATATGGTTTATGATCATCTGACTCATCTAAATACACATGCAGCTTATGTCCAAATGAAAACAGCACACTGATAGCATTCATTATTACCCGTGCAACTTTATCCTCTCTATAAAAGGAATAATTACCGTCCCCTGAGTATAACATATTTACATAAATCAATGCACATGCAGATCCCGTGGTCAACAAATTCATCGTCTTATTTCTAATTTCAACCACAAAACCATTTTCTTCCTCCAAACCATACATAAAAATGATTTCACCATCACAAATTTCATAAATGATTTCCAGAGAACTGTTCTTTGATGTCGCATTTTTTTCTTTTAAACATTCGTGTGATATTGTAAATTTACCTGCCTTATTTTTAGACAAGGTGATTCCATACTGAAAAAGAAGCAACTGTGCACCACTCTTTGCGATAAACTCTGCTTCTATCGAAAGTTCCCCAACTTTCTTATTGACAATAGCATCCAAATGTTTCTGTGCAACCGGATTATTCAAATATCCTGTATCAATGATAAGATTGCGCAAAATTTCCACAGAAGTCACGATCCCCGATTTTCCAGACCCATTCATTCCATAAATTCCCTTAATATTATATTCCTGCGTATCCGGTTCCTTATTGATTGTTTTCTTATAAAAAGACAATGAAACCGTTTTATCCAATGTCTTGATTCCATTAACAGAATAATTTGTTAAATAGATATCCTTCATCCTGGTATCCCTCCATCTTTGCTTCCAATATAACACAAAAGGACAGAAAAATAAATACAAAATGTATTTTTCCATCCTTCGTAATCGTAATTTATTTCATTATCTCTCAATTTTACATCAATTCAATTAAAAACATCTCGTACAGATCATCCTCTCCCTGCAACAGCGGCGAATTCTCGCCGCCTCCATTCGTGGAGCGACGCATTGCTGCGTAAGAATCCTCACCGGCAGAGACCAGATCCATAGCGGAAAAGGTGCATCCATGCTCCTGTGCAATACGACAGAATGCGGAAACCGGATTTTTCATTTCCCGCGTGGCTAACAACGCCTGCGCAAGTTCCGGATTGGAGCGAGCCCTGACTTTTAAATTTTCCAATTCATCATATATGTTCATCGTGTTTTCCTTTCTCATCCATCTGTAACCTTGTTATGTCACACATCTTTCCTGCCTATTCTTTTAAACTCACAAAAAAATGCTCTCCTGCCGGTCAGATTACCTCTGCGCCAAATGGCATCAGGGATAATTTTGCAATTTTGAAAAACTGCTTTCCAAAGTATGTTTCCTAATATGCTCATATCAATACTCCTTTTCTATTTTGCCATCTATTCCATACATTTTCTTGAATTCATCAAGATCCGCCTGACTTTTAATCAGCATAACCTCTTCGATCTTACCTGTATGGATGTCCTTAAAACCAGCAACCTGCTCACCGTTACAGATGCTTGCCTTAATTACCGGCTTCTTGTTTTCTTTATCATAAGTCTTTGTAACTGTCTTTCTCTTAAATAATCCCACTCTGAGCACCTTCTTTTGATTTTGCCATCAATATGAGTTTTTCAAAAGACTGAGCAAAGCGTACATCATCTTCCTCTGTACGCTTTCTTGGTCCCTTCATATGATTCTTATGCGAGCTGCGTCTTGCCTTCTTGTTAAGATGCCGCTCCATAAGCATCTGGTCAATATTTTCATTCGTGTACCACTTACCGGATTGGTGAATGGCATACGCTTCTTTTCCAAGTGCCATAGCAGCGACACCATAATCCTGAGATACTACGACATCCCCTTTATGACAAATGCTAATCAGCTTGTAATCTACCGCATCTGCTCCTGCACCAACTACGATCACTTCGCTATAATCTGAATATAATACGTGATTCGTATCACACAGCAATGTGGCTGGAATACTATATTTCTCTGCTATTTCTTCTACAATGCCTACTACAGGACACGCATCTGCATCTACAAATATCTGCATTTTCATAATTTCTTTTTCTGCCTTTCCAATTCTTTTTGAATCCATGTCATAATTATATCTACAAGATAATCCTGCTGCACCTGACTCAGTTCCCTGCCCGGCTGCATTTTGTGCCACTTCCGGATACACTCTCTGCAGCATGTTGCAGTTGCATGTTGGGCAATAAATACCGGATGCCCCCTCATAGGAGTCTGTTTGCCATCATTTGCTATAAATGCGGGAGCTTCTCTCTTTGCAATAAAGTCCTCTGCATGTTGTCTGATCGTATCAAGTCCCTTTTGGTTTATGTAATCTATGTCTTTCTGCTTCAAATGAAAGCTGCTTCGAAATTTGGAATTGTCCAGTCTCTCGAACAACTGCCTGTACCACTCGTCCTTTGTCATCAGAACTTCACTACTTCCGGATCATGCGTAAATGATGAAAATGTTGCTGTAGCATTTTTAAAATAAAATACCTCTGTGTTTCCATCGTCTGCTGAATACATCTTCTGTAATGATGGGTAAGCATCAAGCATCGACTGTCTGGCTTCTCTTCTGTCATCTTCCACAAGTTCTCCTGCTACACGAAGCCACTCTCCATTTTTAAATGCACAGATTTCTACCTTTGGATTTGCATGAATCTGTTTTGATACCTCTTTCACCTTACCTGTCTGAATATAAAGTTTTCCTTCAAAAATGTGGGCTGTACCAAAAGGTCTGACTCTTGGCTGATCGCCTTCTACGGTTGCTAAATAATATGTTTCTGCTTCTTTTAAGAATTTTTCTACTCGTTCCATGATGTAAGCCTCCTGGTATTTATCTAATAATGTAATTTTTATTTCCAGTAAGTGTCCGATAAACAGTTACCACCTGTCACTTATCGAACACTTTGTATCCGATAAGCCAAAAAGTGTTCGATAATGTTCAATAAAGTGTTCGATCATTAGTAATGTAATCCCTAAATCACATATTTAGTTGCTGGTCCTTTTCCAGCCTTCTTAATTAAACCTTTTATAATCATCTTAGTTTTGTATCTTTTTGAATTAGCAAAGCTCTCAAACAAGCCAGATACGTGCAGCTTCTTTCGGCAGTTTTGTATCTTTTTGAATTAGCAAAGCTCTCAAACTCTCCCTGTGCTGCCTTGAAGCTTCGCTTGGTTTTGTATCTTTTTGAATTAGCAAAGCTCTCAAACCATAAGTTCAATCAATAGTCTGTCTGCTAGTTTTGTATCTTTTTGAATTAGCAAAGCTCTCAAACTGCTTGTGCTGTTGGAACAGAAGTTGCAAGGTTTTGTATCTTTTTGAATTAGCAAAGCTCTCAAACTTTAGCCTGATTATAATTATCAGTTGCGGTGTTTTGTATCTTTTTGAATTAGCAAAGCTCTCAAACAACAGAATCGTCCTAGTGGCGAAAGGAGGAGTTTTGTATCTTTTTGAATTAGCAAAGCTCTCAAACCTCAAATCACTTTGAGGTCATCTCCGAGCTTATTCTATATTGCGAATATAGTGTCAATTCTTATAATTCAATTATACATAAATCCTCATCAATTATCCAGCATTTTTCCCCTTCAATATGTGGTTCAATATGTGGTGTCTGTATTGCTTCTATAACAATAAGATATATTTTATTGTGAATTCATAAAGCTGTATAATTTCCTCTGTTGAAAAATAGACTTTTAAATTTGGAATAACAAATATATTAACTCCGCAAATTTGATTCATGAGATTTATATATTGCATCATTTTTTCAAGTAATGAGTCCGAGTCATCATCAATTTCTACTGATAGGGATTTCATTAAACTAGATAAATCGGTATCAAAATTATATTTTAAATTATATGGAACAGTAGAAATAACATTATCAAAATACGATATCAGTTCCTGTTTAAACAAGACTCTCTCTTCTTGCAGTAACGTATCATTTTGAAATGTAAGTTCCTGATACAATTTTGTTATGATTTTTCTATCATTAGTATTAATGCTAAAGATATTATAAATACAATCCATTTTCTGTGATAGCTTCAGTTCCTTGCTTTCATCGGATAAAATGAAATCTCCATTTTCTCCCTTATACTGTTTCCATAATGTCTCTAATATGTTGGAATAGACTAGATGATTTTCTATTGATAAAACGAGTATTTGATTTTCTATTAAATCAAACTCTAAATTATATAAAGTATTAACCAGTTTCATAATATCACCAGCCTTTCATCTGTATCCAATACACAGGACTTATTCTCTCCAACAACATATTCCATTTTTGCATATTGCTTTTCAGTGACTCTTAATATTTGTACAAGCCCCTCTCCCGGTTTATTTTTCCTGATACTTTCTTGAATAACATCCGCAACACCTGAATTTTGTACTAACTTGCAATACACAGATTCCTGCAACATGAAAAAACCTGATTTTATAAGGTATTTTCTAAACTCGCGATAATCTCTGCGCTGCTTTTCCGTCAACACCGGGAGATCAAACAAAACCATCATTCTCATATATCTATAACTCATCCTTATAGAACTTTATCAATGAAATATCGTCATCATTAAGTGCATCAAAAATACTCCGACAATATATTTTCATTGCATTGTTCACGCACTCCTTTCTCCCTGCTATAATCACTTCTTTTTGCAGCAACCTTAATACTTCTATTTTTTCATCATGTTCAAACTTTTCCGGCATCATGTTCTTCACCAGATTATCTACAATCGGCCGGAACGGCTCCATCAAATCAGATGCAAGATTGAACTGATTAAAAATATTATCATGAAATAATCCAATTTGTGTTATATATCCATTGAGTGCTGTTTCTCTTGCACAAGTAGAAAGCAACAGACTATATCCATAATTCAAGGCTGCATTAATACTATTTTCGGCTGTTCTCGTAAAATCCAGACCAAATAATGCATTAAAATAAACTTTGGCTGCATGCCCCTCCCTGTTAGTTGCATCTCCAAATTCAATTTGTGTAATATATTCATAAAGCATCTGAGCTTCCGGCTTATCCCATCTCTCAAGATTTTCTGCCTGCTTCCGAATTTTTTCGGTAACAATTTCAGTCCATACAGATGTCTTTATATCTTCTGACCACGCAATCTGTTTTCGTACTTTCATACTTGTGTCATGGCTTCCATAATACGGAACAAGTTCTGATGACGGATTTCTTTTTTCATCACAGAATATTACCTTTATCTTCTTTTTTGTCAACTCGCAGAGTAATACCGCGGTAAGAGAAACGGATGTTGTTTCAATCATCAATATTGAAATTTCACTAATATGAATTTTTACAACATCCTGATTTCTCACTATCAAATACCCCATTTGATAATCCAGTTTTGCACTATTTGAGATGACAACTGTCCGCCAATTCATACTGTTCGGAGATTGATCTTCTTTTCATACAATCCGGTTACAGACTGATTGATAAGATATATATCTTCATCTCCGATTTTTTTACTAATTTGCATAGCTCCCGCAGACTTTGAATATTTGATTAATGATAAATCAGCCTCATACCCCATAACCGCTGACAATTGCAATACTTTATACAATACTATACATTGTTCTTCTGTCGATAAATCATTAAATATATTCCTCGCATCTTCCAATTTTTTTCCTATACCATTTGGTCTTTTTGAAAAAATACTATTTCTAAATTTGTTTATAAGTTCCAAATATAATAATTGATTTTTTTCTTTTGTAATCATCTCATCTATCACATTTTTTTCGTTATATTTTTCTAATTTCGATATATATTTTATCCACTCATTTTTTAAGCAAAGATTTACAGCATTACGAACAATTAATCGCCCAGGTTTTTTCCCAGTAATATAACAAAAATAGTTGTTACGTTTTATTAATGATCCTATTTTAATTTTTCTAACCCTTATATCAAAATCAACAAGTCCCAGTACTTGTTCGCAGTATTTTTCTAATTCAATCGGATTTTGATCTATCTTTTTAGCTATATATAAAGGTACCGACTCAATTGTCCTGATTCGATTTTTCTTCTCAGTATGTTCTACTAAAAAGAAATATGTGCCTGCTATATCATTAAACCCACCATACTTTGTTACATCCTGCATCTTACTGTCACTTGTTTTAAAAGGTAAATATTGATCTTTTTTAGCATCTATGGCAGAGTGTCTTTCCTCTTTAGTTAAGCGTCCTTTTTTCTCAAAACTATATCGTGTCATCAACGGAGTGTTTCTTTCCAACACTTTCTTTACTGTAGCTATTGTTCCTGCCTCACCATCCTTTTTCTGTGCGATCCATGCAACTTCACCATTACGTTCAACATCCCAGTCAAACATTTTTGATAAATTGTAATTATTTTTGGTTTTATCACGGTCATAATCATTTTTTATAAAGTTAAGAGGATTCTGTGTGAATTTTACATAATACACATTTCCTACCACGATATTAAGGTAAGCATCATGTGCATGATGAAATTCATTAATCAGACGGCTCTTAGGAATGTCTCTCGTATTTCTAAACTCGGACACATTTGACGCTTTTGCATAGACTATCTTACTTTCTGGTAAAAGCTGCTGTAGTATATTTGCAACTCCTTTTGTTCCCTGACTTGTTTCAACAAGCTGTCTTGCAATAAATCCAGCTTTTTGCTCATCCGTAAACGGATTTCTTCCTATAAGGCGATTATACTTTTCTTCTGTAATAAATCCTGACCTTCTAAGCTCTGACCTTCTAAGCTCTGACCACATATTTTTCTGTGACGCAAGAATTTCATCCTCTAATGGATAAATATCGCTCTTATGTGCATTCTTTTCTTTACATACCAAAACCAGATTATTGTCAATATTATCATCCTTAACAAAATGTCTTGGATATATATGATCTATATCATATAAGTTATTGTTGAAAAGATCACTTAATTCTATATGCTTTCCTGTGTACATGCATCTGCCTTTTTGTGTAAGATAAAGGTACATTTTCTTGCTTCTAATGCTTCCTGTTTCATCTGCATGCGCAATTACTTTCATCCAATCAACATCTTCATCTTTTACTTTCTTGTATAGTTCTTCGAATTTTTTACGTCTACTCTCAGTACGCATTTTGCGTTCATCCGGTCTTCGTGTCATTTCAACAAAGATACGATCCGGTTCACATCCCAAAACTTTTACCAGCTCCTTAATAATAAGGATTGTCTGCCATATCATCCGCTTTACCGGAGCAGAAAAATAATATTCATCCAGATCTTCTGCCTCTATATCTGATAATGTTTTCATCATCGTATTTTGACACTCAGCCAAACGTTCTTTGTAATTATATAATCTACTGTTTATAAGTTCCATCAAATTAAGATTATCGTTCCATAACGCTCTGATGATACTTACAGACTCCCCTGTTGAAACATCCGCTCCACTAAGCTCTAAGAAATTTTTTGATAAATTGCCCCAATCTTTGAACTTAAAACCTATTATTCTCTTAATCTGCTCTTTTGTAAGCTTCTCGCCATACTTTTCTTCTATTCTATCCTTTAAAAATTTTTTGGAATCCCCATAAACTGTGCACCAGAATACAATATCCTCTATCATTTTCTGAACGCTATCTTTAGAGATATCATCCCCCAATATCGCTTTGAATTTACCATATGTCGTTAATGCATTGTTTATAGTAACATCTATTCCTGTAACCTGTTCTTCTGCTTCAATAATTCCTCTTGTATGCAAATATTTACATAACTGCTTTTTCGTTACTCTCTTTCCTTTTTGAAATACCTCTTTATATATATCCTGTTTTAATTCAACAGAAATTCTCTCTCCGTCAATCTTAATATTATTAATTTCATTGAGAACACAAAAACTTTGATATTCAAGTGATGATTTTGGCAATACCGGTTCACCGCTAATATATGTACAACGTCGTACCATGCGTGATATAAATGCCTCTGATGTCGCTTTCATATCTATTTTTTCATCAATATTCCATGGTAAAACCTGTCCTTCTTCCTTTCTTACTACCCAGCCATTTCCTCCGTCTTTATTGCTTTTTTCCGTCGTTGGTCCAACATAATATGGTATTTGAAAACTAAACAGTTTCAATATTTTTTCAGATACCGATAAACCTGTCTCATCTTTTTCTTTTAAAAACGGAAGATAGTTCTCGGCATTTGATAATATTTTCTTCATTTCCTCTGCATGAACCTGATTTGGAATAACTCCATTAGACACGGTCAGTTGTTTAGGCAAAAATGTCTCATTTTCTATCGATGTCAAAATACTCTGTACATCTGCATCTTCCACCGGTACATTCTTAAAAAGTTTTTTGATCGCTTTATATAATTCTTCTGATGATCTTTTATTTCCAACTCTTCTTTGCTTTGTTTTCGAATTATATGAACCTACATATGATGCATATGAACCATCTGCGTCACTGTTAAAGAAACTATCATAGTCATCTTTACTGCAATATTTTTTAATAACCTCTTTTAGAAGTTTTAAATCTTCTTTATGTCTCTCATATGATGCAACTCTCGCCTGTGACAGATAATTATATCCTTTCCTAATTCCAGCCAATGAACCAATATCATATATGTCCTTCATGGCCATGATTATTTCAAAATAATCTTCGCCAAGTATATTAGCTATTTCATCTGATTTTTCATCAAAAGATGCTTCTGACAAGCAGATATCTAATTTTGGCACTTCGTCACTCTGTATCTCTGGGAAAATTGCACATGCATTAAATTTTAAGCCACACAAACCTCTTATCAACTCTTTATATGGCTTATTTTTATAATCCACACCAAGTATCTCTGCAAGTCCTTCTGCTTTTCTAGTTCTGCTCATATCTCTTCGTGACAGAACATCTTCTATTTTTTTACATTCGATTGTCTCATTCAAATTATATTGTGTGAGTTCAGAAAGTAAATTTGCCAATTCTAAATAAGCATTGTTTATATTATTTTCTCCGCTATTTTCACCTAATCCTGAATTCAAAAAGTGTCCACGATGTTTAAACATATTAAGCAATGCCAAGAACACAAGCCTTACGTCATGCTTATCGGTACTCTCTATTAATTCTTTTCGTAAATGATATATTGTTGGATATTGGTCAAAATAATCCTTATCTGTGTAATCATCATCATTAAAAACATTATTTTTATATCTTACCTCTGTATCTTTATCCTCCAAGTGATATTTACTGTTTGCCAGTCTTTGAAAAAAATCAGGATCAACTTCACCTATAGCATCATGAAAATAATCCTTTAGTAAACCAATCCTAACCTGCTCTCTTTGTCTTCTCCTTCTGCTTATTCTATGCGTACGTCTTTCCACAGCAGTAGATGCCTCATTAAATTCACGTATTCCCCATAAGTCTTTTCCTTTTGCCTTAAGCAAGTTGTAGTTTGGATCAGTAACCGCCCAGCCTACAGAATTAGTTCCCATATCGAGTCCCAAATAATACTTGAATGCTGCCATAAAGTCTCCTCCCTAATTTTTATTATTTTATTGTTGACTATATAAATTTACATGCTATAATAAAGGTGAATTAGCAAAGCGAGTGCAAATAAGGTTATCCGGCATCGTCTTTTGACTCTGCATGGTGCAGATTAAATTAAGGCCTATGGCCTTTTTTTATTACTATACACCGCACCATTTTAATTTAAAAGTTTTCATTCTACTTTTTCAATTAACTATAAGATTTTTATTTTCGAATAATACTGTTCCAAATCCTCTTCCATCTGCACCTTCACTCTTTCAAAATCTTGCTTACTCATTTTAATAAAAAGCGCATGATTCATAGAAATCACATTCAAATCCTTTGAATAATACAGGAACCGTTTACGCTCAAATTTTTCAAAAGGATTTGTCAGCATATTGCTTTTAATATATTTCCGATCTTTCAATCGTTCTGCATTATATGGACAACTTGACCGATCTACCGGAAGTCCCTTATCAATCCTGTCTTGGTAAAAAGCAATATAATCTGTGAGCACATTATCAATTTTTGCATCTCCAATTTCATTCATATTTTTTAGGAATGAAAGAAGAAACGGCATCTTGTAAGAAAGACTGTAATCACGTTCTTCCAGAAAATCAAAGAAGTCCGTTTTGATCGTTTCCTCTGTATGTTCTGGAATATTATTTTCCTCACGGATCTGCTTCACATGTTTTGGTGCAAAAAGATAAATTTTTCTACTTCCAAAAGCAATCATTTCATCCGGAGAAATTTTACCTTTGGTAACCCAGCTGGTAATAGTTCCCGTACTTAAATAAAATTCTCTCGCCAGCTGTTCCTGATTTAAATAATCACCATATTTTTCTTCGAAAGTTTCAATGTCCACCTGCACAATACGCTCTACTGTTTCATGTAGACCATCTACTTCTATCATATCTCCCACGGAATAATCTCTTTTTAAAATACTTCCAAATGCAGTGTAAAATGAATTAGAAAAAATAGAATGCATGGAACACGGTTTTGCCATGGCACCATACTCATCTACTACATCAATAACAAACACGTTCGTTTTTGTATTTGTTCGTCGAAGTCCTCTGCCAATTTGCTGCATATAAAGGACCTTGGAAAGTGTTGGACGCGCCATTACCAGAATTCCAAGCTCCGGATAATCCCATCCCTCCGAAATCATTTCACAAGCACACAAAAAACGTATTTTTTTCTCGCGAAACTGCTGCATAACTTCATCTGGATTTTTTGTTTTTCTGATATATGCCTTTGCCAAAAGACCTTTCGCATTTAAAACACGCTCCATCTCCTGTGCATGATTTGTATTTACACAAAACACGACTCCCTGCAACTGCCCAGCTTTTCCTTCCGAAAAATAGTTGTATAACACATCTGCAATCAATTCATTTCTGGACTTTACACGAATACTCTTTTCCAAATCAGCATTAATATAATCTTTGCCATTGAATCGAATATGACTCAAATCCAGATTGGTTTCAATACGACATACATTTGCCTCTGCAACAATTTTCTTTTTCATCGCATCAACCAAAGATAAGCCTGTCTTATAATTACCAAATATTGTCTCCAACTTCTTTTTGTCTGGTCGTTGATCGGTTGCTGTAAGACCAATCAAAAAATCAGGCGTAAAATACTGAATAACTCGTTTTAAAACTGGGGAAACTGCGTGATGAGCTTCTGCCCGTGTCAAGTAAGAAACAAAAAAAAATTATTTTTTCAAAAATATTGGGGAACCTTTAGCAAGATTCCCCAGTATTACTTCTTTTCGATATAATGCCTTACTAACGCTAACATTATACCATTATTCAATGTGAAAGTCATCAAAGTTCCATTTGATTTCTATATGCTCGTTATCGTATATGAGCACATAGTCTATGATATTTCGGATTACATCTTCATCAAACTTATCAAGCTTGCTGAGCTTTGTCAATTGCTCCTGTTTTGCATCAACAAACAAATCCTTCTGAAGATCAAACAGCTCCTGTTTTTCAGCTATCATTTTATCAAGCTCTGCTATTTTATTTTTTACTTCAGCAGTCTTTTTTGCCATCTGCTCACGGGTTATGTTTGTCCTAGTATAATCATCATAAATCTCAAACTTTAGTTTCGCATAATGTGCTTTTGCTTTCTTTAATGATTCTATTTCCTGTCCGATATCATCAGAAGAACTGTCTTTATTCATCTGTATCTCAAACTCTTCCAACCGGACTACTGCCATTTTTCTAGCCACATCCAAAACAGCCTGTTCTATTTCTTCACCACGAATACGTGATACATGACCTTCACGACACCTATATGAAGAACCATTTCCATATTTATTAAGCCCCTTGCCACACACTCCGCAGCGAAGATATGACTTACGCCACTTGCCATTGGGCTTTCTCGGCGATTTTTCACGTCTGGCTATCATCTTATGAGCAAGCTTAAAATCTTCCACAGACACCAATGGTTCGTGACAGTTTTCAACAATTATCCAGTCCTCTTTATCTCTCTGCACAACCTGATGACCGGTATCAATGTTATCGGCTGTTTTATTGTTGATTACAGAACCAATATAGACTTCATTGTACAGAATCCCCATAACGGTGCTGGGACTCCACATATGCTGACCAATATCCCTCTCATAGCATCTCCTGACACCCAACTTTTGGTAATGTTCAAATATACTGTCATATCCATTGTCATTCAGATAATTGGCTATCTCGGTATATTTCATTCCTTTCGTAGCTAGTTCAAATATCAGCCGGACAACAGGTGCCGTTACGGGATTAGGCACTAGCATATGCTTATCATCTTCACTCTTCTGATATCCAAAAGGAGCAAATGCAGCAATGTATTTTCCCTGCTTAGCCAACACTGCCTTAGCTGCTCTTACCTTTTTGGATGCATCCTTACAATACAATGCATTCACAAGGTTTTTCAGTGCAACACTCATACCTCCGGTTGAACCAAAGCTGTTTGCAGAATCATAACTATCATTCACGCTGATATATCTTACCTGAAGAACTGGAAAAATACATTCCATATAGTTACCGACTTCCAGATAATCTCGTCCGAGTCTGCTGTAGTCCTTCGTTACAATCACCTGAATCTTACCTGCCTTTACAAGACCCATCATTTTCACAAAATCAGGTCTGTTAAAGTCTGCTCCGGAATATCCGTCATCTGCAAATTCAATGATGTTGCAGTCCTTTAGTTCCGGCAGTTTCTGAATATGGTCAAGCATCAGCTTTCGCTGATGGGAAATACTGTTACTTTCCTCATGAGCAGCCAAATTGTCATCTTCATCCGATAATCTCATATAAAGTGCTACCGTCTTATCCATTGCTGCCCACCTCTCTCTCTTCTGCCACCTCAAGCAGTTCCTTGAGGAAATCATCATACAGAAGCTTTACTTCTATATTGTTATCAGTAAATACAATTTCTGATACAAACGCTTCCACAAGTTCCCTTGTAAGTTTCCTCTTTGACAAATACTTGTTAACGGTTTCTTCCCAGCCTTCATCAATGTGAAAATCTTTCTCATAGAGACTTCTGCGGTAAAGCAGCTCAGTGATTTGAGCCTCAATCTCATTTACTCTGCTTTCATACTCTTTCTGATACTGGCATAACTCTTCTGCCGTAATAAGCTGTTCCCTGTAATCTTCATACAATCCGCTTTTGTTAGCAGTAATTCTTCTCACATCATTTTGAAGCTTTGCTATCTGTTTTGTATAAATGTCATATTGCAGGATATTCTCTTTTCTGTTGTTCATTTTCTGAACAAATTTTGTTTTTTCAATACACAACTTCATGTGCTGACGGATAACGGAAAATACGCTGTCCATAACCTCATTGTATTCATAAGACGATTTATTCTCGCACAATGCAGTTAATTTCCTACGCTTACTGCACTTATACATGAACCTGTCCGAATAAGTGTGATGCCTGATAATCAAAACACTTCCTCCACAACAGGCACATTTTGTTTTATATACCAGAATATTATCTGGCTTCTTTGGAGCTTCAGGATTAGGCTTTGATCCTTCCAAATGCTTGCTCCTTATAAGTTCAATTCTTTCCTGCACTCTATAGAAAGTATCTTTATCAATGATAGGTTCATGAGCATTTTCTACTCGCTGCCACTTGGACTTGTCTGTTTTTTTATTCTTTCTTCCCGTATCAAGAGCCTTCCTCTGCTTTCCATGAACAATATTTCCAATATAGTATTCTCCCTGAAGTATCTCTTTTACATGCGAATAATGCCATTCCCTTGCTTTTTCAGCAAACTCAGTTTTTCCTGCTTTGTAAAATCTGTATTTCGGTGGCGAAAGGATTCCTTCGCTTTGCATGGTCTTTGCAATACTGCCATACCCTTCACCATCCAGAAACATATTGAAAATCCTGACTACATTGTCAGATACTTCTTCATCAATCAGAAGTTTTCTCGAACCATCCGTGGCTCTGTAATAGCCATATGGCGGGGTTCCTTCACTGAAACCTCCCTGCGCCCATATACTATGCTTTCCGGTTTCGACTTTCTTTGAAAGATCTTTTGAATAATATTCATTCACGATATTCTTAAGCGGTACGGATAAATCAGTTCCCGGTCTTGCAGTATCAAAATCATCTGTGATAGCAATATATCTCACATCAAGAAAAGGAAATACCCTCTCAATGTAGTTGCCTGCTTCCACATAATTTCTCCCAAGTCTGCTAAGGTCACGGGTAATAACAGTATTAATCCTGCCAGCCCTTATATCCTGAATCATCCGGTCAAATTCTGGTCTTTCAAAAGTAGTTCCTGTCACCGATATATCGGCATAGACCTCAACCTCTACCATATCATCCTGCGAATTAATAAATTCCCTGATATATGCTATCTGTGTGTCTACAGTATCTCTTTCCTTATTCGCCTCTGATTCAAATGAAAGTCTCGCATAGATTCCAACCTGATATGGTTTTGCCTCCTTATCCATGCTTAAAACTGCTTTTGCCGTCAGATTGTCAGTCGGCTCTGCAACTGCAACCGGCATATTTTTTCTGCTCTTTCTTGCCATACTACACAGCCTCCTTTAATCTGATATTCAGTTTTCCTGTACTGTCCACCTCAACCGAATGCCCCTGACTTGCAATAACATTAAGACATTCTTTGTAGCAGTCATCAAAGTCAAACACTACTTCAATGTGGGTTTTATCAAATACCTTTATTTCACGGATAAGAGATACAACCACTTCCCTTGTAAGCTTCTCGATATTTTTATGTTCCGTAAAATAATCAAGCCATACAAAGCCTTTGCTCTTACGATTCAGCACATCTTCCATTTCCAATTCAATCTGGTGAATGGCAATCTCGGCACTCTTTTTCCTCTGCTCATATGCTGTATGAAGCTCTTTGTAATCTTCCTTTGAGATAATGCCATCCTTCATATCCTCATAAAGCATTCCTCTGAGGTCTGCACATCTGTCTACCTCTGCCTGTTTCTTTTCACGCCTTTCCTCAAGCTTTTTCATATCAAGCTGCTGAAACGGCACGTTGCCGATAAAAGAAAGAATTCTTTTAAGGTCAATCATGTTATCAATGTGTGTCTGTAAAAGCTCTAGCACCACTTCTTCCAACTTATCCGTGGAAATTCTGTGGGAGCTGCACTGCTTTGAATCCTTATGGGTTGCACACAGATAATAGGCATAAGTTTTGCCACCCACTTTTGAAGTTTTTCTTACCATGGGAATCCCACAGCCGCCACAGGTAACTACCCCTGACAGCGGATAAACTTCCTCTCTGTCCGGTGATGTTCTTGTATCCATTGCAAGCAATCTCTGTACTACTTCAAAATCCCTGTCCGTGATAACCGGCTCATGGTTCTTTTCAATCCTTATCCATTCGCATTTTTCTTTGATTATGGTCTTTTTGACCTTGTGATTCGGTGTTGTCTGTTTTCCCTGTACGAGATTACCTATATAAACCTCATTTGTAAGGATTCTCCTTACCATGACTGAAGTCCACTCCGACTTTTCTTTTGTCTTAAAGCATGTCTGATAATTGCTTCCTGTGCTTGCTTTATACTCAGCCGGTGGAAGTATTCCTGATGAATTAAGTTCACATGCAATTGCATCCTGACTTTTTCCATGCAACTTCATTCTGAAAATATCTTTCACAACATTTGCTGCATATACATCAATTTCCAGTTTGTGCTTATCTTTATCATTCTTTTTGTATCCATATGGCACAAATGCCGTGATTACATCTCCCTGCTTTCTCTTAATTTCAAGATGTGAACGTATCTTAATTGAAATATCACGACAGTAAGCATCATTAATAAGATTTTTGAATGGAATAATAATCTCATCTGACTGCGACTTTGCCTCTCCGGAATCAATACCATCATTGATTGCAATAAATCTTACTCCCATAGCAGGGAATAATCGCTCAATATACATACCTGAATCTATATATTCTCTTCCGAATCTGCTCAGATCCTTAGTGACAACGCAATCAATTTTGCCTTTCTTAATATCTTCAAGCATCATCTGGAATGCCGGTCGCTCAAAATTAGAGCCGCTGAAACCATCATCAACATACTCCTGCACAACCTCAATATCATTTTTGTTTTCGAGAAAATCTCTAATCAGTGATTTCTGATTTGCGATACTGTTACTCTCAGTTTTTTCATGTGAAGCAACAGCGCCATCTTCCTTCGATAAACGAACATAGATGGCTGCATGATAGATCTTTTTGATCTGACTTATCTGACTCATATGCACATCCTCCTATTGTTGTTTAAGTTAGAAGATAACTTTTCAATAAGGTGATATGCACTAATTTAGAATTTTTATACCAAAAACATCATAGCACATATCACTTTGAAATTCCACCACAAATTTTCAGACATTCAAAAGCAGATTTTCAAATGCCTGTTCCATCGACAGTCCATTATTCGCAAAGCTTACCTTAATCATCATACTTCCACGACGCAGCATATATGGATTTCCCACCTGTTTTAAGAACTGTGCCTGCCTCTTACTCTGTGGCTGATTTTTATCTATTTTAATTTTTCTAATATCAGTCAGATCTTCTATTTTTACATTGTTAAAATCCACATCTAATAGTGCTCTGTATTCTTCTGCTGTCATAAAATCTATCCCCCTTTCAGTAAAAATGCCACCCATAGAATACAGGTGGCTATGTAACCCGGAGCAAATGCCCCGGTAATATTTAATTGTACTTTTCATATGCCCCAATCTGGATTTTTACACATTCAGTAATCTTATCAAGTAGTTCCGTATCTGAAATTGAAGCAACTACCCTCTCAATATGGACATTTACATCAATGGATACAATCTGCTCACATAATGCCATACTGTCAAATACCTCAAAATCTGTGTCAGTAACCTTTACCTTTGCAGCCGGTATTGGACAGTGGGTTGGCAGATATTTCTTTTTCCATGTTTTTGTGGACATGGCTACTGCTGTGACAACCGGTGAATACTGATTTGCCTTGTTATTTGAGATAATAATATAAGGTCTTGTATACTTCTGAATGCTCCCTTTACTTACTGACTCCAGATTTGCAATAACAATGTCGCCCCTGTTCAGTTTCATCTATGTCATTCCTCCTGTTCCCTGATATATTCTTCTGCCTCATCCTCTGTCGGACAGGCAACAATCCGTTTCCCATATTCATCAATCACTACTGTTTCGCCCGGAAATATAATCAGTTTTAATTTTCTATTTTCTTCTGTCATATCATTCATAAGAAATGAGAGCAGGTTCATAGCCCCTGCTCTCTGCATTAATACTGATTCCATGTTCCGCTGCAAGTGTCATTACAGCTTTAATCTCATTAAGTTCCATTGAAATGTCTACCACATCTCTTACTAGCACACAGATAATGACATCTCTTTCAATATAATATCTTAATCGTTCAACCGCTTTTTTATCTGTATTAAAAATTGTCTCAACAACTTTCATGCCGGACTTTTTTGCATATGCCTCGATACGGTCAGCTGTATCATTTGCATTATTCCTTACAAATATCAGACATTGCTTTTTTTCTCTGGAATCCTGCATATTGCCTCCTATCTGCCGTCCCTGATGTTATGATAGAACATTGATACCGTATCAAGCACCAGCCCTCTTATATCACTTTCCTGAACAGGCTCTTTGTACATCATCTCATAACACTCTTCAAGTTCTCCATTAATATCCTCCACATAGATATCATATTCGCTGAGTTTTCCAAGTGTATCAATAACGGTCTCATCTGTTGCACCAATCATATCCTTTGAAAGTGTTATGATTGTATTAACATCTTCCTCCATATTTAAACCGATAAAGGCATATTTCATCGGAAATGAAACTCCTTCTGTAGAAGCAGGCTCTGAAAGCATAGCTACAATTTCATAGCCATTATCCTTACAATACTTTTCAAGCAGCTCCGGCACAAAATGATCTGTAGCCTCTAATCCTGTTTTTGCACAATATATAATTGCTCTTTCCATCTTAAAATCTCCTTATAAATAATATTGATTTGATACTGTGCGCACTTTATCTCCTCACATAAGCTGACTTATCTGTACTCTCCACACCATCACACCTAAACATTTCTTTTCTGTCGGTGACCATAAATCAGTTTGTGTGGGAAGATAAAATACTATCTTCCCGGTTTCTTAACCATCCCCGTATCGGGTAACATATCCTTTGCCAGCCACAATCACTTCGTAGTTTCCTGCCCATCTGGACTTACGAAAGTAGCCACTCTCTGAAAATGCGTTTTGCTGAAATTCAGGTGCACTTATTATCTCATTACCTCCGGCTGCTAACCCGGTAGGCACAACCCTCTGCTCTTATCCTTAAAGGCTCCTGCTGTTACGTTTCTCATAATCGGCTACAGCTCTGAGGATAGTCATCGCACGAAATGGGATTCTGCCACCCTGTCATAGACAAGGCGATATAAGCTCGTGGGATATGCGTGTCCTATTCTGTTTTCAATATTCAACGGTTCTTTTCTCAGAACCTGAACAAAGTATAACTGACACCACGCATCTTCTACAGTAACCGACACTCTTTTGAACTAAGAGTAACACTCCCACCTGTTCCAAATCCTTATAAAAAAAGCCGGACTGCATTATCAAAAATGCAATCCGACTTTTTTATTCTGTCAGAAGTTTCATATTGTCAACGGCATTTAATACCATATTCCGGATAAACTGTACTTCCTTCTCCTTCAGACCAACCAGCAGATCATCGACTTCTGCCTTTCTTTCACACCCACACACAAGATAATCCAACGTTATATGAAACAATTCAGCAATACTAATCAGCGTATCTATTTTTGCTCCATTTACACCAGCTTCAATTTTCCGCAGAGCATCCACTG